>ENA-OPCX01000576-OPCX01000576.1-human-gut-metagenome-genome-assembly--contig:-NODE-576-length-18317-cov-5.286278_pt1 | contig 18317 bp, 10 predicted proteins | sample MGYA00241570_ERZ501491 | MGnify/ENA primary metagenome ERZ501491 (study PRJEB25962, sample SAMEA2042620) | human gut metagenome | biome: human gut; feature: human-associated habitat; material: faeces... | reverse complement strand
GGGCGTTTAAGCTTATAGTAATAATCAGCATGGATGCGATTAGATAATACAGGTGTTTTCTCATATCTTTTTCAGTTCTTGGGTTACGGGAATATTGTTTTTCAAATAGTCCAAGTAGCATCTGCAGATTAAAAGGCTTTGGGGAACTACAGAGAACTCGGCACGAATCCAAATCTATTGTGCTATCATATCCTAACCTTGTAGCCATTGTTCAATGCAATATACAACTCGAAAGAAGTATATACGAGGTATGCATTTCACTTACGGATAAGTCCAATCTCGTAGATTTATTCAACAAAAATAAATTCATAAGTTATCAAAGAGGAAAGCGGTCTTGATAGACTAAGTTTATTTGATTTTCTAAATTCTAGTGCCCCACTAACTTGTAGTGGGCACTAGTGATATTTATCAATAATTTAGAATGCCAACAAGTAGCGGTAAAGGCGCTTATCTTTCAGACCAACACCTTTATAGCGATCTGCCAATGCTGTCTTACCATAAGAATAGCACCAATTTGAACCAGCAGCACGAAGCGATGTAGACCAATAAAGATCGGTTGAAATTTTATCACCTTCAGCCTTATCTAATGAAGCATCTATGGCAGTGCGATTGGCCTCTATGTTAATATGATCGCGAAGTGATGGAAGATACCAACCCGATGTTATATCAGGAGCAACAGTCGTTCTACACCAAATATTGTATGACTCTATCATTACACAATTGTAACTATGGGTGTAACCTCCAATAACTAGCGGATTGCTAACAGACATCCATGAGTGGGTATCCTCAAATCCTATTTCAGCAAAGGTATCTTCCTTAAGAGAACCTGCAGAATTGGTATTCTGATTGGCTAAACCATGACCATAATCTATCCACCAGTTCCTCCATCCCGCGTTATTCTCCGCCGATGTAGTGGCAGCATAGTCACCCCAGGCTGCAAGACTACCGTTATTAAGTGAAAGGACAATGGCGTGAGTAGCTGTCTTATAGGATGAAGAAATACCGTCTGTTGTGCCAAGTTTTGCCACAACACCTATTACCATTGCTTTCTGTTGCGCCGTGAGCTCTGCATCTTTTGATACAAGTTTGCCAGTGGAAAGATAGTAGTCACCTACCTGCAGATTGTAACCAGAAACAAGGTCTACACCGCCATCTATAACATAGTCAGCATATTCACCTTTGTTGATATTTGCGAGGTTGTTAATGGTAGCATTGTTTTGTCTGTCACCATCTGTATACGATACGTTGAGTGTCTCTGAAGTGTTCGCCTTTACTATAAGGCGGTAAGACTGTATCTCTGTATCAAAATATGGTTTTACAATCTTGCCGCCAAGTTTGAACTGAACATTTTCCGCTTTCGTCAATACATAAGGTTCCATACCTTGGTTTGTGAAGACATACGAACTGTTAGGTAGTTCAACATTCACCATGCAGTTGACATGTGTCATATTCAACTTTACATAATGCAATTTTGTATCTACCGTGCAAGCACCTGTAACCATGATATCGGCACTATTAAAGTTCTTTACATTCTCTTGATTCAACGGAACTTGAAGACTGTTGATGTATTCAGAAAAAGGGGTTTCCGACGAGGCGTCGAAAGTGATATTTTCATTATAAGGAAAATATGCATAGAACTTAATGTCTGCCATGTCTACCGAGTAGTTGAGACTTGTTGCGGGAGACCAAAAACCAGACTGATTGAGTGTAAGTGGCAAATTGTTCAGATCTTCAACAACATAGCCATTTTTCACTCCAAATACACCGGCTTTATCGCCAACGGTAAAGACAGTGGTCATTGTAGTAGTGTTGATAGAGGCGCGCGTATGTGATTCAGTGATTTCAAAGCGCAGTGCAGCAACATTAAAGTTGCTCATCGTGTAGTCATCGCTACTACAGCTATTTAGCACAAATGTTAGCACTAAGGTAAGAATTGAAGTTATCTTATTCATGGATTTATCAATAATAAATTGGTTAATCATTAGTGTGAACTTATGTTACCGCCACCAGTAGAAGGGGTCCACTGTGCACCACCTGGAATAAACTCGATGGAACCTATGCCGTCAGTAAGGTCTATATTATATTCGTTCATATGGTCTTGAACCAGTGATACTTCACCCATGGCAACTGTGTAAGAGCGGTTGGTTCCAAGTATAACAATCTTAGCAGGATCGTAGGAATCAGCGGTAACTATTTGTGGAATAAGGGTAAGTGTAATAACTTTTGCACTATTATAAACAACATCTGCGAGATCTGATGTAACATTGAGTTCAATATCGTTTGTGAACGAATTGACGGTAGCTTCATGAACAAAACCACACAGACGATAGCCCTTTATGGTCTCGTCTTCCGGAACAATTAGGTTCAACTTCATTTGAGCATATGCATACTTAAAGTTTAATATTGCTGAAGTTACACCTATAGTAATATCGTTTGTATTTGCCACAAAGAGTGGTGGAATAGCGCTTTGGTCCTTTGTATTAAGATTGATGATGGCCTCATTTCCGTCTTCACCCATAAAAGGATAGTAAGCCGAAATAAATCCATTACCTTTAATGTATATAGGTACGCCTATAGTAGCATCAAACGTAGCTCCATCCTCGGCACAAGTGTATGAACGATTACGCGAGGTATTATCGTTGTAACTTGTGGTAATGCCTATCTTATCGCCAGCAACGAAGGTCTTATCTTGAAATAATTCAGAAGTTATATGTGCCGAAATATTCACCATGCTACCCTCTCTATCAGTAGTAAAGTGTCCACCTAAGTAATCTTCGTTAGAACAGCTCGCTAATACAAACAATATGATTAGCAAGAGCGATATATTTGAAAATTTTTTTTTCATACTTTTCTTTATATTAACGTGTCGTTTAATATCCCTTATTCTGAGTGTATAATCCCTGGTGAACCTGAATTTGGCTCAACGGAATAGGGTAGAGATACATGTCTGGGGTTACGCGGTTGGCATAAACAGTATAGTTTGCCGAGTGGCTGCCATCGCGAAGGTCGCGGTAGTTGATGAACTTCGTCTTGATGTCGTCAACAAACGTATTCAGGCGAACCTGATCGAACCAACGTTGCCCTTCGCCTAGTAGTTCGTGACGTCGCTCGCTTAATACAGCAACTTGGAATTGTTGGGGTGAGAGACCTGTCAGTGTACTCATACCAGCACGAGTACGAATAAGATTAAGACAGTGGTAACCTTCATTTGTATTGCCTACACATTCGGCATAAAGTAACATCACATCTTCTATGCGCAACAGAGGAAAATTCTGTGGCCAGTACGTACGGTCTACAATAGAAGCGTCCATATCGGGGAAGCCAAGTTCATTTCTCTTCATTTTATGCTCGAAGAACTTTACCATAAAGTTGTTTGCATCCTTTATGCCACCAACATATTCGCCCGTCTCTTCGTCGTAAAATGAGGCCGTGTTGATAGTTCCCGACAAACGTTCATCGAGTATGTCAGTGACTTCACCACCCTCGACATCAGCATTTAGCTGGAAGAACTCGTCTTGAAGATCGCGGTTGATGTATAAGTGTGGACCTATAGTGAGGTTAGCGTTACAATAGTTGTCAGCTTTAGAGTTCTGAACGCGTGTAAGTGGTGTCATTGGGTTACCGGCATCTTTTTCGCAAGCATACTGAATTTCAAAGAGGAAGTACTTATTATTGTTTTCATGAATCCACATCTTATTCCATTCATCAATATCTTTTGCCCAATACTTTGTTGGAATACCATTCAATGCATTAGCTTCTTGTAATACTTCACGTAGCATTTCCTCGGCTTGAGCCTTAGTGTCTTTGTAGAGTGGAAAGCCTGCCATCTGCATGTAAACCTTTCCCAGCAAAGCTTTGGCAGCTATAGCACTCACACGTTCAGGATGTTTCTTGCCTTGGAAGTCTACAGATGACTCCTGAAGATTGTTAGTGGCAAACTCAAGGTCTTCTATAATCTGAGTATAAATCTCTACACTCTCGCTTTGTTTCAGTGCAAATGATTCGGCTGTTGACAATACTGTTGTAGATAACGGCACACGACCGAAGAAACGAACCAAATCGAAATAAGCAAAACCGCGCAAGAAACGAGCTTCAGCCTCGTATTGCGTCTTAACGTCTTCGGTAGTTTCAGACAAACCTCCCATATTTTCTAACAAAGCATTAGCTGAAGCTATTAATTTATAATAGTCGGCCCAACAGTTTGCTACGATAGAGTTGGTTAGTAATGAGGTGGAGTTAAATTGAGAACAATCAGCATAGTCATTTGCCTTGGCTTCGGTAGTTTGCAACATATTATCTGAACGAATTTCTGACATTGCAAAATAATATATAGATAATGGCTTCAAGCAACTATATACACCAGTAAGTGCTTGATCCATTTGCGCCGGTGTCTTGTAGAAGTTTCCAGTACTAAGCGAACTTTTGGATGGAGTTTCAAGAAAGTCGCTGCAGCTTGTGACCACAAGTGTTAGCACTAAGGCTAATATTGATATTTTTTTGTTCATCTTGGTATATTCGATATTATTATTCAAAGTGTATATATGGTTATTACAAACTGATATTACAGCCAATAGAAAATGTACGAGCAGAGGGATAAGCTCCATAATCGTAAGCACGTACCTGACTACCAGAGTTGTTGGATTCTGGCGAATAACCACCATAATAGTTATCTATCATAAAGATATTCTCAACACTTGCAGTAATGCGCAAAGAGCGGACCATAACATCCTTCGAGAAATTAAAGCGATAACCAAGGGTTATATTTTTCAATTTGATGAAGTCAGTTGAATACAACCAGCGTGTAGAGAATTGCTCTTCAATGCTGCCATAGGTACCCACAGCAGCTGGTATCTTCCCATTACCCACGTGGTCAGGATTAAGCCACATATCTTTATAATGATCCAAGCGATTGAGCGCGTTGCCTTGATACTGCATGTCTATTGCACGTCCTAGAGCAGACCATATTTTTCCGCCACACTGACCGGTGATAAGGAACGACATGTCCCAATTGTTCCACTTGAAGGAGTTGTTTAATCCAAAAGTCCATGATGGTTGTGGCTTGCCACAGTATGTGCGGTCGGCCTCGTTAATGACACCATCGCCATTAACATCGCGATAACGGACAGAGCCTACAACTGAACTTTCTTGTTTAGGGAAGCGTGCAAGATCCTCTTCGTTACGGTAGACTCCATCAGCTATATACATATAGTATTCACCTACTGGATGACCGACCTCTATGATTTGAGTTTTATTATCAAAGCCTGTGTAGATAGTACTATTCTCACCAAGATCGGTGACCTTATTTGTAGAGTAACCTACGGAAGCCTTTGTTGTCCACGTTATGAGGCCTGTAAGATTTTCTGTTTTTAACTCTATTTCTACTCCATTTGTACGAATATTCCCTATGTTATCCCATCCCTTAGCATATCCGATAACCGATGGAAGAGTGACCTGATAGAGCATATTACTAATGTTCTTTACATAGTAATCTACTGCAACTGAGATGCGATTTCTGAAGAAACTAAGATCAAGGCCATAGTTCCATGAGTTAGTTTTCTGCCATCCAAGGTCATCATTGTTCAATGATAAGGGGATGTAGCCTGGGATAAGTGTTCCGTCTTGAGCATAATTGGTAGATGTAAGCATACCATCTGCCGCATTTGTAGGAATAGAGTTAGAACCGTTAGAACCGTAGGATACTCTCACTTTGGCTTGATTCATAATCCAAGTGCGGTCCCAAAACTTCTCGTTACTGATACGCCATGCTGCAGATATGGCCGGAAATGTACCCCATTTGCGATTAAGACCGAACCGACTAGAACCATCTCGACGTATTGATGCATTAATGAGATACCGTGAATCATAGCCATATTCGACACGACTAAAATATGAAATCAAATGGTCGTCAGTAGAATATGTAGCATCAAAACGTGTAGGCTCAACGCTAGTTAGTGTCCATCCCTGTATGGTGTTATTAGGAAATTGTGTAGCAGCCATGGTGTATGATGCTGCGTCTTGCGTAGATTCTGCAGACCAACCTACTACAACATTAAAGTTGTGCTTTTTTGCAAACTTACGAGTGTATGTAGCTGTAGCTTGAATAAGATACTTGTGCGAACGTGTTCCATTCCAGTTGCCAACAGCTGCATAACCTTCACCCTGTGTCCAGTTGCGGTTTAGCGATGACGGTGTAAAGGTTTTGCGTTCACGATTATTGAATATCCATGAAGCCAAGGCCCGTATTTTAAGATGTTTATTTACCTGATATGCGGCGCGAGCACTTGCTTGTAAGCGTATCTGCTCGTCACGATACGAACGATCGCGCATCAGTGCAACGGGTGAAACGGTAGAACCAGCCCACATATAGCGTGAGAATGGTTCAGCTGCAGTGTTTAAGCCTGCAGCCTGTTCTACCACAGGAACCAGTTGAAGTGCCTGCATTGCTGCATTGTCTTTACCATCGACATTGCCACCAGTAGTCACCATCATTTGAGGGGTTAAATCTAGTCCTAGTGTAAGGCGTTCCTTAATCGATGTCTCGGTAGATAGTTTTGCGTTCAAACGGTTCAATCCAGTGTGTATTACAATACCATCTTGGTGTGTATAACCCAATGATGCACGATAGCTAGATGTCTTGTTTCCGCTAGAAATGGCTAGGTTATAGTTCTGCGAGAATGCTGTACGAAACATTGCTTTCTGCCAATCTACGAGTGATAATCCGCCATATCCTATCATTTTCCAACGAGGATCTGACACAGAAGAGGTTGAAGCACTACCGCCAGTCATTGCGACTTGCTCTGCATATGTATCACCCGCAAGTGCCCCACGGTTCCCATAAGTGTAAACATAACTATTGTCATTGCTCATCTGTCGCCATATCATCCAGTCTGATGGGTTGAAAATATTCATCATTTTTTCGGGAGTAGATAATGAGAAATTTGTCGTGACATTAACACTTGTACGACTATTCTTATCTCCCTTTTTTGAAGTGATAAGAATTACACCGTTAGCGCCACGCGAACCATAGATGGCCGACGATGAAGCGTCCTTCAGTACTTCTATAGACTGTATATCATGCGGGTTAATACTATTAAGATCAAAGCTTTCGTCCATAGGCACACCGTCTACAACATATAGTGGGCTTGACGATGCACTCTCATTAATAGAAGTCGCACCACGTACTTTTATCTGTACCGATGAACCTGGGGCACCTGATGTAGATTGTATGTCAACACCAGCAAGCTCACCTTGCAGTGCAGCAGCTACATTAGTTAGTGGACGGTCTACAAGAGCATCGCCTTTCACCTGTGCCACGGCATTGGTAATATCACCACGCTTTACAGAACCATAACCAATGGCTACAACTTCGTTAATAGTGATTGTATTCTCCTCAAGTCGAGCATTAATTTTGCCATCTACTACTTTTATAGTAAGTGGCTTGTAACCAATGTATGTAATCTCAACTTGTTTTGCATTGCTCTTCAGAGTAAATTTTCCGTCTATATCGGTAATTGTGCCTTGTGTACCTGCCTTTATCGTGGCACCTATAAGTGGCTCGCCATCATTATTGCTGACAACCGTTCCTGTGATAACAGCTTGCGCTGAAACAATAGTCACCACCATCAAAAGCATAAGGGTTAATAATATCCTTTTCATATCTCTCTTTTTATTCTACAATATTCATATTTTTCCATATAGGAGCATTCTTGTAAGTCTCGCTACAACCTGTAGGGACTTTAACTTCTGCTGATGAACTAATACTAGAGAATACGGTTTCATCGGCAATTATTGGTGGCTCTGTGGCATTAACTGTGATGAAACGTAGAGCAATACAGCCGTAAAACGCCATACGTCCTAGCTTTGTTACTGATACAGGTATATTTATAGATGTAAGTTTTTCACAGCGCCCAAAGCATGCAGAAGGTATTTCTGTGACACCTTTGGGGATATTTACACTAGTCAATGTCGTGCAGATATTGAATGCACCTTGGCCAATGGAGGTTACTGTTTCAGGCAAAACACATGCAGTCATAGTGCGACAACCCATAAAAGCCTCCTCACCAATACTTGTTACGGTGAGTTGTTTACCGTCATTTTCAATGAATTCGGGTACATTTACATCTCCTTTGTAGGTAGAGACTTTAACAGTTGCAGTGGAAGCATCCTGCCAATGCAGTGGGTTACTACCATCGAATGTCACTGTTGCTGTGCCATTTTTGCTGTCAAGGAAGAACATCTTTGTGCCATCTTTAAGTATTGAGATGAACTGTCCGCGTGATGATGTCCAATAGTTTGGATCACCTTCAGTGATACCATCGTCGTCACAACTACATAAAACCGTGGCGCAAAGTATCAGCAATTCGAAAGCTTTGAAAAAGTTTTTTTTCATATAAAAGATCATAGTCATAAATATTATCTTTAGTTTTATTCCGTTGTTTAGTTATACTTGTTTTTCCAGACTCTCTCCCATTTTTCCTCCCAAGTTTTACGTTCGCTTTTAGGAACGAATGGTTGGTCGAGTGCTGGATATACATGTCCATCTTTAGAGAAACTTACTCTTACAAAACCAACTTTTTCTCGAAAATGAGTCTGTGTGTCGTTACCAAAGTAACTACACCACCAGTCACCCTTCTTATCTTTGAAAAATCCTGTACCACCACCACATGGAATTGCTTCATGGCGCATAGTGTAAGGACCGTAAATAGACTCTGAAACTGCAACGCATGGTGAGTAACGGCCTTCGTAGGTGTCGGCACCGCCAAGGTAGTATTTACCATTATATTTAAATATGACTGCACCTTCATGACCGATGTCAGCGAAATTACGCTTAACACATCCTGTAGCGTGGTGTGAAGCAATGGTATCTGGAGTGCTGAAAATTACAGTACGAAAATCTTCAGCAAAACCATCCATTTCTTTGTTCAAGCGAGCAATGCGTGTAGCACCTGCATAAGTGAAGTAGACTTCTCCATCCTCATCTTCAAACAATGTTGCATCAATAGCTGCAACTATAGGTTCATTGCTCTTGAAAGCATTAACGTAAGGGCCTTCTGGTTTACCTGTAGCACTCTTTAGTATGCCAATTCCTCGTGGACACATACTGAAGCAAATGAAATAGTTTCCGCGAATATAATGAATTTCTGGAGCCCATACGGCACGTACAGCACGGCGTGGGTGTTTACGCCACTGTTTTACCCATTCGTCAGCCTCTTTGTCGATATCCCAAACTAGACCCATATATTCCCACGACTTGAGGTCAGCAGATTTCCAAAGTTCAATACCTTTGGCATAAGCCCAAATATTATCGCCCGACGAACCTGTTAGATAATACATGCCATCTCCACCAAGAGTAACGACTCCATCGCGAAGGTGAACATCCCATGCTGGTTTGATAGGAGGTACCAACCCCTCTTCTACAGCTGTTCCGCTGCAAACCTTTGACACTACAGTATATTCGGGGCGTATATCCTGCCCTTGATACTGTACATCGATAACGCCACTACGCCATCCACCACGTCCATCGCCAACAACAGCATGCCCTGCACCACTTGTTGCACGGAACTGCATAGCCCAATCAATGTCAGATTGTAGTGGAGTGAAGTCTCCGTCTAACGCGTGCATAATTTTTGCCACTGCTGGTTTATTGTTGTTTTTGTATTCAACCTTTAGAGCAAATACAGCTGAACCAGACAGGCGAATTGCATCCTGACTGGTTATATCTATTGAAACTAGTTTTCCACCGAAACTATTGAAAGTGCCAATTTCATGGCGAGCATGGTTATTCTTCCATATCTTTACATACATAGGTCTATTGTCTGTGGCGGCCTTATAGGCATACATTGTAATCTTGGAAACCTCTTTTGACTTTTCTATTGTAAGGATTCCCTCTCCTTGGCGACGAAAGAAAATGCCAGGGTAACATTTTCCATCAATTAAGATGACCCGCTCTTTCTGTAGATAGTTTGAATTGAAGAGTACATTGTCTTTCTGTCCATCTACATCTTTTGATACTAATGTGACGAGAGCTGTTTCAGTAGAACCATAAGTGACAGATGTTACTCCACCATTGATACTTTTTGATAACTCAATGTTAGCGTTGTTACCAGCACATACGAATGTGTTTTGCGCCCAAGCTCCAATAGAAAGAGTCATGATGCACAATAAAGAAAATACTTTTTTCATTTCATTGATATTAAATTCTTGATTTTGTTTAATTACGCCGGTAAAAGTACTGATGGTTTGCAAAATAGATATTTGTTTTTGTTCAATACCGTACAATATTATTCAAATCCTATTTATAGTCGTTTATTACAAAAGTATTTTCATCCCGCCACTAATAAAAACACGATATTCACTTTTTATATTCTTGGCTTTTTTATAACATCATAATGGAGTCCAAGGCTATTTCTTTCCTTGTCATGAAATACATAAAACATTTTATACGCTTTAAGATTTTGAGAAATATATTAATCTAACTTATAAGGTAGGTGACTATATACTATCTTATAGCAGATTGCACCCTCTTTATATTTCCATACACCCTAATTCTTAACAAAGATTCACACTGTAAGGTAATATGTAGTTACCATACAGTAAAATAAAAAAATAAGTTTATGTACAATAATTAAGTTATCTTTTCTGATATTCAGAAGGCTTAATACCAAAATATGCTTTGAAACAAGTAGAGAAATACTGAGGTGTAGAGAAACCTAGTTGATATGCCACCTCTGCAATTGTAAGCTTTTCATCCTTAAGCATCTCAGCAGCATGTTGCATCCTACGCTTACGAACATATTCTTTAGGTGAACATCCTACAAGCGAAGTTATCTTCTTGTAGAAGTTGGTACGCTTGTAATCTAAAGCCTCTGCGATATTATCTATGTTCATATTAGCGTCACTCATGTGTAAATCTATATATCTGTCAAATCGGGCGATAAGTTTTAAATCTCGTTCTTCAGTGATTAATTCTGGCAGTATGACCTTTGCACCTGTTGGTTTTACATCGTCATCAGAGACAGTATTGGCATAATCTAGCTTCAGATAACTGCGTTGTTTTATCAGATTAACGGTTTGTGCTATCAGTAATTGCATACTGAAAGGTTTTGTCACATAGGCATCAGCGCCCATAATCATAGATTTTAATTCCGTATTTTCACTATCTATAGCAGTAAGCATAATTACTGGGAGGTATCGATAAGAACTTTTACGAATATGTTGTAGCAGTTCCATACCATTTTTATTTGGCATCATGTAATCTGTTATTACCAAATCTGGCAACTTTTGCTCTAGCATCTCTACTGCTTCGGCACCATCTGTTGCCACCATAACATGAAAATACTGGCTAAGTTCTTGATGTAATATGTCTTGTATATCAATATCATCCTCAACAATTAGTACACAGCGATCGTTTAGCGGGTTGCTTATAAATAGTTGTTCACGCTGTTGATAGCCGTTAGGGCCATCACTGGTGAGTGAAAGCTGCTGTTCACTCATTACCTCGTTTTCAGCATATTCATCTCTGCCTATGGGAATAGAAAGAGTGAACACGGAGCCACATACATCCATGCGATTGTTGTAAGTGAGACAACCATGGTGGTTAACGGCCAACTCATAGCTAAGATTTAGTCCAATTCCCATAGAGTCTAGAGATGAAGTAAAACGTGAATAACGGTCAAATATGGTATCCCGCTTATCTGCAGGTACGCCTATACCATTGTCTGTTACTTTTACAGATAGTACCTTATTCTCATTTACAGCAAGGTACACTGTAATTTCACCACCAACGGGGGTATACTTGAAAGCATTCGAAAGCAAATTAAATATGATTTTATCTATATAGCCGCGGTCTACCCATGCCTTTACGTGGGTAGCAGTTCGGCTGAACTGGTAATTTATACGACGACGTTCGCTTTCTTCATGAAATGATTGGTATATATTGTATATAAATGTAGATACATCCGTTTCTTGTACTCGCAATTGCAGATTACCAGTCTCTATTTTGCGAAATTCCATCAACTGATCTATAAGTCGCTTAAGCCGTTGGCTATTTTGGCGCATCATCTGTATTGACCCTTTTATTGTGCTAGATGTGGCGGATAGTTGTTCAAGCTTATCGATGCTAGATAGAATTAGGGTAAGTGGTGTTCGGAATTCATGTGAGATATTTGTAAAAAATTTTAAGCGATATTCGGTAAGTAGATGCTCATCACGCATGCGTTGACGCAAGATACGTTTCTTGCGATTTTCATTATAAATCACTATTACCACTACCGCTGCTATCACTATATAAATAATATATGCCCACCAAGTGTTCCACCAAGGCTCACTGATAACAATCTCGAGCATGCGCTCTTCAGTTTTGCTTCCACCGCAAATGGCTTCAACATGAAAGATGTAGCGACCTGGCAAAAGATTCTGATAGTTGACACTATTACTTGTAGTGGTTTCGCTCCATTCGTCTATACCTTCCATAAAGTAACGATATGTGGTAATATTACCGCTAAATATGTTCATGTCAGAGACGTTGATAGTCAGAGAATTTTGATTATGTGCCAATGTTACCTTTTGTACTCCATTTATGTTAACTTCACCTAGTGGTGACGAAGTCATTCGGTAGGTCGGCTGGCCGTTAATAATCAACTCTGTGAACTCAAGATTACGTTGTCTTTTATCGTGTAATCCTTGTTTGAGGTTATGTACAACTATACCATCAAGAGTACCAAACCATACATTTCCATTGCTTAATGCTACGGTACAATTGGGGTTACAATAGTTTAATAATCGGTTATCATCACTCAAAAACTGGCTAGCTTTGTGATTCTTGGGATTATAGCAGGTGCAACCGTTCTCTGTTCCAATCCACATATTACCTTGTCTATCACTGATGATGCTCTGTATAGAGAGGTTTGTGATAATCTCATTAGACAGATCCTCAAATTGAATGTCGACATGATTGACAATTTTACTCAGAGGTATGTTACTACGATACAGACCATTGTGCGTGGTCCCCACCCAAAGATAACCCAAATGGTCTAGATGCAAGCAGTTGGTGCTCGCTATGCTGCCGCTACTATTCTTCAGTTTATATAGCTGGTATGACTTGGGATTAGTTAATAATTCATCTGGGCAGAATGATACTACACCACCATTACTGCCTATCCAAATACGATTATGTTTATCATAAAGGAACTGGCGAGTTTCAAGTAGTTTTTCATTGGTAAATAGCCTCTGAAACTCGCCATAGCTACCATCTTTTTTAGGTTCAGCTACGGCTATCAGCCCCTCTACACTTGCCACCCAAACACGTCTTTTATTGTCTACAACTACATGATCTGTACGCTGTCCGTCCATATAGAATCGGTCTTTCAAGAATACTCCTCGCGAACGTGTTGTTGCCCAAAGCGAACCATCAGGCATATTGCCTATATTGTTGTACTGAACGTTTGATGGTAGTTGGGCAAAAGACTTGAATTCCCCAATTTCATCTACACTATACACCTGACCAGCAGCAGTAGCTGCAACTATTTCGCCTGACTGCAACCGTGTTAGAACCTTCACTTCGTTATCGTCATTTAGGCGGCTTTTCCCGAATTTTATAGTTTCTGCCTCTTTTTTATTGCCAACATGTAGGCGGGTAAGTCCATACCTAGTATTGCTGATAACAATGTCTCCAGCCATATCTAGTGTTATTGCTACAATATGATTAGAAGGCAAAAGGTCAGGATAGTCTTGTGTAGTCAAATGCTGCAGTTCTCCAGTTGTAGGGTAGTAGATAAACAATCCATTACCGTTGGTACTCACCCACACGCGGCCTTCTTTGTCAGTAACTATGTAAATTTTTAAATCTACTGCCAACTGCCTCAGTTCGTCGTCAATAATATGCAAAGTAAAACTCTTACCTACATTACTATCTGTATACCGCAATGTTCCATTCTTATTGTCATATACAAATAAACGACCAAGATTGTCATAGAGGTGCATACTATTATGACTATACATGCTTTTATAAAATGTAACAGAATCACAGAAAGCTACCAGTTTATCACTTTCTAGGTTATACAATAGCAGTTGATTGGTATTGAAGCGAAACAATAATTGATTGTCTGTCCAATTGTTTATAGACACAATACGATTTGAAGGCATCAAACTCATATCGCCTTTAGTACTGCGTTGATACTGACGATAGCTATAGCCATCATAACGATAAAGGCTGTATTGTGTGGCAAACCATAGAAAACCTTTGCTGTCAAATTTGAGACACCGTACATTATTATCTGGCAATCCATTATCTGTTGTAAGATGATATGCGGTGATATCAGCTTTCGCATAACATATAGTGGTAAAGATTATTAATAATAAAGTTAAAAAGAAATGTCTCATAGTATTCGTTTTTAGCATGAGTATATTGTACAAAAACGCGATTTTTTTATACGAAAGGCTATTACTAGTAAGTCCGAATTTTGTTTCACTAGTTTTTGCAAAGTTAGCAATTTTCATAGTATCAAGCAAGTATCTGCTGAATCAAAGCAATGACCGGACACGGCTTTTTCATTAAAAAATATTGTTCATCGCTTGTTGCTATAAAAAAAATCCTTATATCCGCGTGCAGCGATGCGAAAGCACCGCCTTAGGTGTTTTTTCTTATCGTTTATTTTTTTAGGCAGGATTCAATAGGATATGATTTGATATTGTCTTCCGCCTTTGTTTTTGCAATAACCAAAATACGATTCATTTTACGGATATACAATATTTACATATAACTCTACTAAAGAAGAAGCACTTTGACAGTCTTCGTGACAGCGCCATGACCCATTTGAGAAAATTTGTATCCTCAGTCCCTGAATATCGCAGAACAAGTAGAGGAAACTTCAAACACAAACTTGAAGACACACTCATGCGTCATATTGGGGAAACTCAGCAAGTGTATCACCAGAGCTAAAATACTTCAATTTGGCAAACGTCACTTGAAACGCCTGCAGGCGAAAGCGTTATTTCCGTATGGCTTACTGTCAGAAGCTACACTTTACCGTGTGTTTCAAAACACAGACAATGAAAGGACGGCTGATCGAATATCTGTTTTTGTAGATGTTTTCCGCAAGGAAATATGCTCTTCGGCAACGAACATTATGTGTATTGATGGCAAGGTCATGCGAAGTACACTATACGACAACGGACGTAATCCTAATATCGTTTCTGCATACTCACTTCGTTCAGGTCTTACTTTGACTGCTAACATTTGCAAGGAGAAAAGTAATGAAATCAAATCCCTACCCCGATTATTGGATAAACTGGACGTGTTAGAATGTATAGTCACAGCAGATGCCATGTCATTCCAAAAAGGTAATAATAGACAAGATTAAATAGAAAGAGGAGACTTCGTGATTGAATTCAAAGCGAATCAAAGATCTGAGCTTGAGACTCTATAAAGACTGATGTTTACAAGAAAGGTCCATACTTGGAGCACGGTAGGATTGGGTCAAGGATATGCCGTATATACCGCAGGGAAGAACTTATTGCCGACAAGAAAAAAATGGAATGGTAGTTTGGCAGTTATAGAAATACTCACATCTACGGAAAAAAAGTCTGATAGTAAGATTATATCTGAACAGCGAGTGTATATTTCAAGCCTGAATAGCTGTGCAGAACCCGCTTAGTCAGATAACCAAATAGCATTAGGCGCAAGCGTGCACTGGAATCTTGGCCGCAACTTCCGGCAGGACAGCATAAAGCGTAAGGCTGAACGGACGGCTAGGAATCTCGACACAATTCAAAGGATGGTCTTGGCACTGATTGTTGTTTTGAAGAACAGAAGGAAAAAATATCAGATAAACGAAAAGGTACGGCTGAGATAACAAGAGAGCTATCAGTAAGTTTCACTAAGGTATTACATTTTCTGGCTCAAAAGGGGAAAACATCAGACTTAATATATTTATAATCTATTAATTATCAACAATATGATTAACATCCATGCCGTACTGAAATGGATAGGGAGATTGTACCCCTAAATCAAAGCTTAAATAAAAAGCCGTAGGAATAAGAGAGGGCGGACTATTCCGCCGCTACGTCCCAACCCGAAAGTACATCACCGTAGAAATAGAAAGTAACTTTAAAGACAGTCTCGCTATTCTCATCCGCCACCCGATAGCAACGGGTAGCATCGTAAGATTCCGTTTGCTTATATTCACCCAAAGCCAACGAGGGCAGTTCCTCTGTACCGGACGTTTTGGCTATAATCTGCCGCATACGTTTCTCTATCAACTCCATGACGCCTTTATGGGCAAAAGGATTCGCATCCGCCACATGAGGATAAACAGCTTCAATGATGCCGCCATTAGCTGCACGTACCGCCTTTACGCTGTCTGTATAAGCCTTGAACCGCTTCTTTACTTCAGGAGAACGCAGACCCGCCACCGTAAATACGGCGATACCTTGAGCGCCGCTATTCAAGGCGGCGTCCATACATGCAAACATCTCCGGACCGTCGGTAGCGGTCATACCACAGTACAACACGGTTTTATCATTCTTGTCGCGCGCATTCTCAACGGTACAATCGGAAATGAAGCTGACATCTTCCGTATAGAAAGTATGGTACACCATCGGGAAGACGATATCCAGATTCCATTTACCCCAGTCCTGCCGCACCATGCGTGAAGCCATTTTCGGAGTAGGAAACGGAGATGCCGCCATTGTCTTGCCGTACGAATGTACCACCTCGGCAATCATATTGGCAACTTCCGTTATCCGGTCGCAACGGAACTGCCGCCACTTCACGTCCGATGAAGGGTCTTCCTGCCCACGCGGATCATAACCATATTGTTCCTTGAACTCTTCGAGCATGGCGGGATGATAACCGTAATCCCACGCGGCATATTCGCGATCCTGCACAATACCGTAATGCGGCCATAACGTGGTAGGAAGCACGACATCCACAAAACGGTTGTAATCAATGGCAATCCCGTTCAGTCCTTCGACTTCACAATACGACTTAATTTTCTCTTTGATAAATTCGCGTACCTCAGGCAGCGCAGGACACAGGAATTTATAATAGTCCACGTATGCCGTAGTATCCGCAAGACTTTTTCCGTTACGGTTCACACTGAACCATTCGGGATGTTCCGCCAGAATCTTGTCGCGGTCATGCTCCAAATTCATAGTCCATAGCCATGCATATACTTCAATGCCGTGTTTATGGGCAATAGGAATCGCGATACGATAATCGTCGGGAGTGGGTGCGTTCAGCATTATCCCGTCCATGCCGATGTCATTCATCACTTGGCATACCGAATCAAAATTCATGCAAGGATGATAATCCAGCCATGTCCAGAACATGAGGTATTCCTTAACGGTAACTTCTTTTTCCTGTCGGCATGCATACAGGCCTGCTATCAGAAACAGCACTAAGAATGGTGTCAAAAAGTTCTTCATCATATTAAACTAAGATTAAATATAAAATTCGGGAAAACTCCTCTTATATAAAGACAGGTGACAACGCTCCATCCCTAAGAAATCCGGTAAAAGTTTTCGTTAATAAATTCAAAGACGGGATTTTCCAGCCGGACAGAGAGAACATAAAAAAGGCAGAAGAACAATCATCTCCTGCCTGTAATATAATGTATTGACAATCCTTTATTCTTCGTACATCTTGTCAATCAGTTCCTTATAGTTCTTTGAGACAACGGAGCGTTTCAACTTCAATGTATTGGTCAATTCTCCCCGTTCCATATTAAACGGTTCGGGCAATAAAGTGAAACGTTTCACTTGCTCGTAATTGGCAAACTGTTGCTGCAACGTATCGATACGGGCACGGAACAAAGCCTGCACTTTAGGATGTTGCAATAAATCGGCCATATCTTTATACTCAAGACCTTTTTCCTTAGCGTAGTTCTTTACCAAGCCATACACAGGAACAATCAGGGCGGATACAAACTTGCGCTGATCGGCGATAATGGCAATCTGGTCGATATAACGGTCGATTGCCAGTTTGGTTTCCAAAGCCTGCGGAGAGATATATTTGCCATTGGAAGTCTTGAATAAATCCTTGATACGTTCGGTCAGATACAAATGATCATCTTTCAGATAACCGGCATCACCCGTATGGAACCAACCGTCTTTATCGATGGCTGCCGCAGTGGCTTCCGGTTTCTTATAATAACCGGTAGTAATCGTCTTACCCCGGAGCAGGATTTCATTATTCTCTCCAATCTTTACTTCAAGATCGGGCATGACGGTTCCGACCGAACCGATTTCATATCCTTTGTCAAGGAAGCAGGAAACGGTAGCGGTAGATTCCGTCAGTCCATAACCCACTACCATATTAA
>ENA-OPCX01000575-OPCX01000575.1-human-gut-metagenome-genome-assembly--contig:-NODE-575-length-18322-cov-10.232441_pt1 | contig 18322 bp, 15 predicted proteins | sample MGYA00241570_ERZ501491 | MGnify/ENA primary metagenome ERZ501491 (study PRJEB25962, sample SAMEA2042620) | human gut metagenome | biome: human gut; feature: human-associated habitat; material: faeces... | reverse complement strand
CCATAGAATGAACACGAAATGAATCATAATCGACCTCGTTGTGGTAGGCTTGCGCCGTGTCAATCATGCGATAACCCACGCTGAGGGCATCGCTCACGCAACGCTCGCACTCGGCGGGCGAAACCTGATAGACACCGTAACCAATTTGGGGCATTTCGATGCCGTTGTTTAATTTTACTGTATTCATTGTTTTATCCATTTTTTGATTTCTTCCAATTTTGCAGGTAGGCGGAGTCCTTTTCTGATTTTCAGTGTGGGATAACCTTTCTTCAGTGTTGCATCGGCTTCTGACATAGGGCTTTCGTAAGACGTGCAGAAAGGAAATATCACCTTGTTTTTCAAATGTTCTCCGTAATTATCGAGGAAAGTGCGGATTACCGCCGGTTCTTCGTGCCACCAGATTGGGAAACCAACAAATACCGTATCAACCTTTGCAAAGTCTATGTCAATCGGCTTGATTGCCGGGCGAAGCGACTGGTTGAGGTGTTCCTGCGTACAACGGGACTGTTTGTTTGTCCAATTTACATCTTCCGATGAATAGGGCTGTTCCGGCAAGAGCCTTATCATTTTGGCTCCCGTCACTTCTGCAACTTGTTTGGCGGCAAGTTCGGTGTTACCGGAATGTGTGAAATATATGATTACCGATTTCATGTTACTATCAGTTTTCGTTTGAGCTTGTAACACGCTGCTGCATGACATAGTTATAGCTGCTGCCATTGCAAAGATATATTTAAGTATGCGCATAACTGTCTGATTATAGATTATTTAATTATTCCAATCTCATTAAGCCATAATGAGATGTTCTGTTCGTTGATTCTTCCGCTTGTCAACCCTTCTCCTGTCAAGTGGCCGGCATCGGGAGTGAGTTCAACAATACGCGCCAGCGTTTCGTCACGGTAGGTAGAAGCGTAGGTGCAGAACGGAACAACAGTCTTTCCCTCGAAATCATAGCTTTCGGCAAAGGTACAAATAATCATCGGAGTCGTCCACCACCATACGGGGCAACCGATGAACACAGTATCATATTGTTCCCAGTTCTCCACTTCATTGGCGTTGCTCAAATAGAGAGAAACATGAATGCTTTAGCTCCTATGATAGAATTGAATGGGATGAAGCATACCACACAATCTAAAGAATTAACAAAGTTAGTCCGCAGGGATTTGGATAGAATTAAAGACCTGTTGAATCAACACAGTTCTGCCAGAATAGCTGTTTACAGACTTAAAGGCGACAAGGTGGATTCTACAACATTGGTTGGATTCCTTGAAATGTGTCTTAAACAAGCTGAAAGTCTTATATAATTATGGATGCAAATGATATTAAGTTAGGACTGTTCATTTTAGTTATAGTCCTTATAGGTGCTTTCATTGGCTATTGTTTGGCAAGTTAAGACAGATTACTAAAACAGCTATCACATGAAAATATTTCATCTATTAGGGTTAGTGGTACTGCTATTATCTTCTTGCGATGATACTTCTGGTACATATATAATTTCTGAAGTCGCATTTAAAGTTAATAACCTGTCTGAACAAGAGAAACAGAAAACTATCAATGAGTTTATCAATCAAGAAGTGTTACTTACAGTTCTTAAAGGAAAGATAGAATTAACATTATCTAACAAACCAACCACTTCTAAGATAACTCTACAACGCGTGTCTAATAACTGTTATTCAACGACTGATGGAAATATAACCATTAATTTAGAATTGGAGAAAAAGAACTTTGTACAGACCAAATATAAATTGATTGAATATGGTGGCACAGATGACAAGTTCTTTAGCTTACATATGACTTTGGATAAACAATAACAAATTTATTGCATAAGAATCAATGAGAACATTTAGATTATTAGCAACTTCATTATTGGTTGCATTGAGCATGGGAGTTAGCTCTTGTAGTGAAGAATTGGATAGCCAACCAATGGAATCTTATCCAGAAGGTGGTGAGCCTTTAGATGTAGTTTGTAAAGAATATGGCATTAGTGACTATGAAGACATAGAATTACTTTCTTACTATAAGAACAATTTGGAGCAAGCTAACTTCTCTGGCTTACGAGAAGAGAAGCTATGGCTTGCATCATTCAATGTAAAAGATAAGTCGCCTATTATTAATTGGACTGACGAATTACCATTTAATAGGAATCGTAAGATTTACAAAGGCTATGGAGAATATGAAGATGTCACCATTCAGCAGATAACCATGTTGCAAACCATGTACTTTAATCCGAAGGAGTTTGTAGCATCATTAAGCTATTACTTTGGTAAAGATTATGGTTACCTCGCTTTACTCTTTAGGCATGATACACAAACTAAAGAAGTTCAAGTTAAGCGTAGTGAAATACTTGCTGGATTTCAATATTCTATAATAAACAATGATTGTTGTTACTCATTGTCTGGCGATACGCTCTATATAGCAGAGAAAGGCTTTGGATATTCCAATGTAGGAACTCTCTATACTTCTGAATTTATATCTCACGAAGAAGCAATATACACCCATAGAGATAATAAAGGCTTCTTTGTAGGAAGACGGAATTTCAAATTGGGAGAAGATTTATGGCATATCCAAGTACCACAGCTAAATGATGAACCTGCTGATGCTAAGATTGAGGTTAGTGTAGAAGATAATTCCAAGAGAGTTTGGAAGTACAATGTCAATATTATACATTATGATGGAACTAAGAAGAATGTAACATTTGAAGTGGATATTGACAACGGTACAATTAAAGGAGAGAATGATTATACTTCTCTCATTATAGGTAAATGGAAGAAGACAAGCGGTGATGCTGTTGCTACCCATGTTACTTATAAGAATGATGGCACATTTGAATATACAAGTACAGAAGATAGCTCTTACAAGGAAGTGGGCAAGTACAAGATAGACGGTAACAAGCTCTATGAAATGTACAGCGATGAAGAAGAATGGATTATCAATGATATTCTGTTACTTAATTCTATGACCTTATCAGTGCAGGAATTGGAAGCAGACGGAGTTACACCCACAGGTCAGAAGTACTCTTATCAGAGAGTGGAATAAAGAACTTATTCATACTAAAAGTAGGCAGCATTTGAGGAAACTCTTATGCTGTTTTCTTTTTTATATAAGCACTACGAATGTTACATACTAACAACCCAATTCTTTGGAATATAGGAAACTAATATTTAACTTTGTACCGTAGGTTTAGCTGTTGACTAATTGTTGACTGATAAACTTCCAATGAGATTATTAATACGTTGACATATTGCAATTTAATAGGATGAAATTTAGAGCCTCATAATCTGGAGGTCCCAGGTTCAAGCCCTGGCTGGTCCACGAAGGAAAAGAGGTTGTAAGCTAAATGTTTACAACCTCTTTCTTTATATTATGCCCTATTAAAACCTATCTTTTTGAATTCTTACTTTATTCTTGGTTTAGAGATGAAGCTATATTGCTTAAAAACAATCTGATATTTCGGATAATTTAATAGTAAATTTGTACAACCAATAGAAAAAAGAACTCCGTCTGTATGCGCAAATCCCTGCGGTTACAGACGGAGTTTTGTACAAATGCTTAAAGTTTCTGTACAAAATCTGAAAACTTTTGTACAAATTTTCAAAAAACTTCTTGATTGCTTATTTTATAAGAGCAGGTCTTCTTTTTTACCCTTCAGGCACTTTTAAGGGGAATCTGAAGGGTAAAAAGAGTAACTTTTATTTTATGGTTACAGGAGTTTCCAGTTCTTTAATGGTTAACTGACTTGAACCTCCGTTGGCCAGACCATCCATTCCGTTAGGAGAGGCGTCTTTTACATAACTCTTGCCATCAGATTCGAACTGGTCGGTTCCGTTGAGCTTATAGTAAGCAGCCAGACCATCTGAGTTTGGATCGACACTCAACATATTTTGTTTGATTTGGTTTTCTGTACGTGCCACGGTCCAAAGTCTGACTTCACTCATGTAGCCATAGAACGGACGTTCGCCCCACATGAAGTTTGCAACCTTACCGATAAAGAATCCTCCACTACCTGTTGATGCCAGATCGAAGCTTGGAGTATCCCATGTCGATTCGGCAGCTTTACTACCGTTAATGTAAATAGCAGTCTTTCCTGAAGGCTGATCGTATGTAAAGGCTACGTGATACCATTTCCCTTTCTCGAATGCTTGAGTAGAGTGATATTGTTTGCTTCCCGCAATCTGAATCCAGTCGTTATGCCCTCCTGGTAGAGCAGTATCACCGATTCGGAGAATCAAGATACCTTCATTACCCATGATGGTATTATTGCTGCCGAACTGGCTGATATAGATCAGAGCTTCGTAAGTAACAGATGTGAACATTGTACCGCTTGCCAATGGAATTCGGATATAGTTGCTTTGGAACTGAGCAACTTTTTTAATCTGCACGGGCTTGGTAATGATAAAGTAAATAATGTCACTTCCGGCAATTGCTGGAAGTGAAGACGACTGAATACGTACCGGCAACAGATAAGATTTACCTTCTTCCATATTTTCCAGGTTTGTGAACTCTATGGGAGTCTTTTCGGAATAGATGGCTCCGCTGGGAATAGTTGTCACATTGCTGCCTAACTTTACATTGGCCGCATTGAATGTTTCGTAATTGGTCCCATATTTTTGATTGTATTCCTTTACTGCATTTTGTCCTGCAATTTCATAACAAACTTCTACTGGAGAAGAATATGCTGAAGAAACTCTGGATTGCAATTCGTATGTGATAGGTTGCTCGTTCAGAGCCTCTATTGTGTGTTCTTTGCTTTCGAAGTAAACTTTTGCTTCCAGCAAATCGCTTTCACTGTCGTTACAGCTGTTCAGCAAGACAGCTATAGCACAAAATGCCAAATATTTCAATAGTTGTTTCATATCTTTAGAATTTCATGATTCATATTATTCTTTACCCTGATTGGCCTTCCATTCATTGAATACCTGTTGGTTGATTTGGATTGCCTGACGCATCCATTTATAATCAGGGGTATTGTCATAGTCATTGTCGAAACGGTAGGCACCGACTCCACCCTTGTATCCTTCTGCCGGCATCCAGGCTGCTTGTCGTAATAATGCGCCACCAGAGGTTGCATAGGATTCAAAGTTTTCAGTTATAATCAGTTTTTCCGGAATGTTGCCGGGACTGTAATAATGTGGTGAGGAACTACCGTATGACTGAGTAATCCAGTAATCTACATATTCTTCCATTTCTTCTGGAAAATAGTTGAGAAGACCATCGATACAGAGTAGTTTGTGACCTTTACCTTCCGGATCACTTTTGGGACCGATGTATTTTCCCATTTCTTTTACCAACACCAGAATAGTTGTGTTATTCAGAGTACCGTCTGAATCATTAAAACCACTTCCTGGTTCCCAGTCAATATCAAAACCATCCCAGTCGCTTACGAACAACGAGTCGCAAAGTGCTTTGGCGTAGTTTGCTATAGCTTGGTTCAGTTCATCTGTATTGCTGAAGTTGTGCGACTTGAATCCCCAAAAGTCCCAGCGTGCATATTTCTTGGCTGCATTGAGTTCTGATTCGGACCATCCTTCTTCTTCAGCTTGTTTTTCAATATCATCATAGATGTAATCGGGAGTTCTCCCTTTTCCTAAATATGACAGCAAACTTACTTCCAGCAGTTTGATTCCTTTTACTTTCTGTGCAAATTCTTTGTCTGCCTTCTGTGCTTCAGTGATTTCATATCTTCCCGGAGCACCACTCCACATGGAGATGATATCCATACTGTCGGGTACTGAAGATAAGTAACCTTTTCTCATTACACCTGAAGGAGCCCAGTTTGAGAACCAGCCGAAAGCAACCGGACGTCCGTAGTTCTTAGCTGTTTCCTTATAGGCACGTAAGTTAGCGTAATATTCACTGTCTCCTAAAGTGTTATACCCGCCGATGTGTTCTACTTCTATGTTTTCTACATCGGTACAAGAGGTTATCATTGCTCCCAATAAAGGTATGATGTATAATAATTTTTTTAGTGTTTTCATGTCTTTACTGTATTAATTATTCGGTTATTATTTGCAGTCCCACCACAAGTGTGTACTAGGTAAGTCCTGTCCGTTGCTTAGCATTTTAACGGCTTCGTTATAAATCTTCTGTCCGTCAGCTGTTTGGTAGAAACTGATAGGATAAATCATTCGGCGAATGCCTCCTTCTGTTGTAACTCCTTGGCTGCTACCTCTGTTTGCCATAACAGGGTTCAGTTTAGGATATCCGGTTCTTCTCCATTCTGTCCAGGCTTCTTGTCCGTTAGGGAAAAGAGCAATCCATTTCTGGATCATGATTTTTTCGAGTTTCTGTTCCGTATTACCTTCAAATTTTACGGTTGTGGTGCAAGGAGCAGCAAAACTACAAGAATAACTTCCACCAACTTCATGCTTGATCGGGGTTTTACCAGAATTCATGTAAGCATCTACGGCTGAGCTGATTCCGTTTTCCTGGAAAGACATTTCAATACCTTGCTTATACAAGTCTTCTGCATTTCCAAATTCACCGCCCCATACTAAAGCAGCTTCAGCTCGCAGGAAGTAGACTTCGGAAGCACGTAACCAGTAAGTTGGTGTAGCTGCTTGTATGTTAGGTTTAGAAAACATCTTATATTCGTCATTCTTTCCATATAGATGTCCTGCAGGAACTGCCTGATACTGTTTCCCATCGAACGCTTCTTTTCCTTGTGTACTTTTAGAGTCTACTGGCAAGAAGTAAGCACTTAATCGAGGGTCTTCATATCCCATTAAGTAAGAGAACATAGACGAACCCATGCGAGATTCATCATATTGTTCAGACAACCAATAGATGTTGTTTCGGAATGTGTATCCCGCTCCTGTACTCATCTGTGCTTCATCGTCTTTGGCAGTCATGACACCAATGGAATGGTTCAATGCCTGTGAAACATATTGTTTCGATAAGGCTTCATTGGCGTAGCGGACACGCATAGCAAGACGGAGTAGCAGAGAATTTGCATATTTTACCCATTTGGTTGAGTTTCCAGCATATACAACGTCATATTCACTCATAACCTCTACACCATTTTCTGCCTTTTCTGTCAGGATCTCAATGGCTTCTGTCAGATCTTTAAATATAGCTGTATAAATATCTTTCTCGGAATCGAATGGGATATTCATGGTAGCATCGGCTGCATGTGAATAAGGCATCGGACCGAAACATTCCAAAGCTTTGTGCCAAGCTGAAATTTTCAGGATTTGTGCTAAGGCAAATACTTCAGGAGTATTGTTTTTCTCGGCTGCGGCTTTCAGCTTTTTCCATGGGTCAAGTGCGTTGGTATATGCACGTTTATAAGTTCCGGAAATCCAGCTGTCATTCAAGAAATAGGTAACGTTACTGTTTCCGCCTCCCCATGTATTGTTTTGTCCGAAGAAACCACTCCAGCAGTCGGCCGATAAGTGATAGTCTGTTTGATACTGATTGATAATGTCAGTATCATCTGCCTGTGTTCCTACTGGAAATACTGTACGTTCGATAGTAGTGATTAAACCACCTACAGCAACTCCGTCCATGATTCCTTCTTCATCGGTCAGTTCAAATGGATTGGTGTTGATTTCTTCGTAATTGCATGATGCCAATAGTGACACAGCAAATACGCCTGCTATAAATTTATATTGGTTTATCTTTTTCATAATCAAAGGGTTTGTTTTTTATAGTTTAAATTTAATGCCAAAACCGAAGCTACGTACACTGGGTTGCATGAAATAATCATTACCTTGTCCGTAAGTACTTGTTGACGGTGTTAGCTCAGGGTCAAAGGGAGCTTTGCAATATAACATCCATGGATTGTTAGCAATGAAAGAAACAGTAACATCTTTCAGTACATTGGCAAACCATTTGTCTGGCATTGTATAACTGAATGTCATTTCTTGCAAGCGAATGTTTGTTGCGCTATACAGGTAGTATCCTGAAGTTTCATAACCTCCTGTACCAATCATTTGGTAGTATGTCTTTGCATCTACCCGGCCTTGTCCTGGAAGTAGAGCACCTCCGGCGTCACGAGCTTCTGCAGAACGTTTGGATACACCGAAACGGTCGAGGATAGCTTCGGTAGAAGAAGTTACGACTCCACCAAATCGTCCGTTGATTAAGAAGCTGAATCCAAATCCTTTATATGACAGAGCATTGTTCCATCCCATGTTAAAGTCCGGAGATGTCTTTCCTAAGTATACGGGCTCACCTCTTTCCAGACCGAAGGTTCCGTCACTTTTTACTTCAACATATCCTTGACTATCTTTCTTGAAGAAAGTGTTTGCATAAATATCGTGGATACTTCCACCTTCTTTCAGAATAACGCGACCATTGTCCTTCAGTACTTCCGGGATGTTAATCGGAGCTTCCATCAAATCGGTATGATAGTCTTTCACCATTTCCTTAATCTCATTTATATTCTTTGAGAATGTAAATGTAGAAGAAACAGCCAGACCGTTTTTAAACTTATCATTATAGCCGAAAGAAGCTTCCCAACCTCTATTTTCTACATTACCGGCTTGCAGGTAAATCTTCTGATAACCGGTGAATTCTGGTAAGTCTCCCAGGAATGTCTGGTTGTATGTATTCGATTTATAGTAAGTAACTTCTGCACTGAATTTGTTCCACAGACGTAAGCTAACTCCCACTTCGTAAGATTTGGTGCGTTCAGCTTTAAAGTCAGTGAATGGATAAATATATGTCGGCGACGGAATACCCCCGACGATTGGAGTTGTTACTGTACCAGGAGTTAATCCAGAACGAGAAACTGGAGCACCAACTTCTGTATAAGAACCACGTACTTTCAAATAAGAAATAAATTCAGGAAGCTGTACCATTTCCGAAATAATACCAGACAAACCAATTGACGGATAGAAGAATGATTCTTCATTGGTATTTACCAGACGTGAGTTCCAGTCATTACGTCCCGTTAAAGTTAAGTAAAGCATACTTTTCCATCCTAATTCAACATTGCCGAATACTGCATGATTACGAATGCGACTGTCACCACCTTTTTCTGATGTACGGCCATTAGATGGATCAATATTGGAGACTGCGAATTTGTTAGGTACTTTCAATAACGTTCCTTTATAACCTCTTTCTATTGCCCAGTAGTTGGAATAACTCCATCCAAGGTTGGCAGAAATATTGAAGTCTTTGATCTGTTTATTGATATTTACCATGAAGTCTGCATACTCCTGACGATCATTATAGTTGCTATATTCATAATGTCCTTTGGTTCCTTCAGCAAAAACCTGATCGGAAGATGCATAGATTTTACGTTCGAATTTTACGTAAGTATCATCCATTCTGTAACGAGCAGCCACATTGATCCAGTCAGTTATTTTATAAGTTAATCCTACATTGAACATGTAACGGCTCTTATTGTTGGTTGAAACATTACGGAACGCTGTCCAATATGGGTTTTGAGAAGCGTAAGTTGATTCTGCAATTGGCCAGTACTGAACAGGAATTTTGCGGCTGTCATCGAAACGTTCGAATGTCTTGATTTCTTCAAAGTTTTCTCCCCGCGGAAACAGGTATGCTGCCATAACTGGGTTCCAGTATTGACCTTGTGAAACCATATTCTTATCATCTTGTTTCACATACGATGCTCCTAAATCAAGTTGTAATTTATCATTCAGAAATGTAGACGTATTACGGATGGTAAAGTTCAAACGGTTATATGAGTTATTGGGTACAATACCGTCAGAGTTGGTGGATGAAATAGAAGCAAATGTTTGATTCTGTTTCGTACCAGTAGTCAATGTTACTGAATTGATAAAGTTGGTTCCTGTATTAAAAAAGTCTTTTTTAGGATCATAATCAGATGGAGTCGCTAATTTTTCTCCCCAACTTTCATACATATCCTTTTTATTTCCATAAGTGTTTTGAAATTCAGGAGTCATGTATGCTTTGCTGAATTCGGTAGAAGAAGAGAATGAAAGTTGCAGTTTCCCTTCCTTACCTTTTTTAGTAGTGATAAGGATAACACCGTTTGCAGCGCTACTACCATACAGTGCAGCAGCCGACGGTCCGCTCAGTACAGAAATACTTTCAATATCTTCGGGGTTGAAATCGGCAATACCTTCAGTACCGGCCTTCCCTTCTCCCATGATGCCACTGTCGGTGTTTCCCATGTTGGTATTGAATAAAGGAATACCGTCTACTACATAGAGCGCGTTGTTGTCACCTTCGATGGATTTTGCACCACGCATTACGACACGGGTTGCACCACCGACGCCACTGGCACTCTTATTGATGCTGACACCAGCTATCTTACCATTCAGCGAATTGACGAAGTTTGCATCTTTAACTCTTACAAGTTCTTCAGACTTTACTTGCTGGACATTATACGAAAGTGCCTTTTCTGCACGTTTGATACCTAACGCTGTTACAACGACTTCGTCCAGACGTTCTGTATCTTCCCGCATGCTTACATTGATAACTCCTCTATCTGCTAGGAATTCTACGGATTTATAACCTACATAAGAAAACTGCAATACGGCATCGGGACTCGATACGGTAAGAGAATAGTTACCATCGAGGTCGGTGATAGCACCATTACTGGTACCTTCTTCTTTGATTGTTGCACCAATAATTGGCTCACCATTAGCATCGACAACTTTACCTGAAATATTGCTCTGCTGTTTTTTGTCTGATTGCTTCTTTACAGGAGTAATAATGATTTTATTGCCTGAAACCTTATAAGATAGATTTTGTTTTTTAAGTTCGTTTGTTAATACACTTTTCAGTTCTTCATTTTTTACTGAAACGGAGATACCTGTTTTTCCATTTACTTCCACGTCACGATATGAAAAACGATAGGAAGTTTGTTTTTCGATAGCACTAAATAATTCTTTTACCGATGCATTATTCAGGTCAAGGCTGACTTTACCAGTCTGTGCATAACCACCAGTAAATGTAAACATACACAAAGATGCACATAAAAGGCAGATTTTACTGTGCTTTTTACTATCTTTGTGCAAATCAATGAATTGTTGTTTGATTTTCATAAGTACGTAATAAATTTAGGTTTTAAGTTCGGTTTAACTATGCGCCAACATAGTGTTACTTCTGGACTAAGCCATTTCCCCGGATGATGTGCCGATTGTCCGGGGATTCTTTCATGTTTTCATTTGTTCTTCATTGTTTTTAAGGTTAATATTGTATTTTATTCTATAGTTATAATTTCTTCGTTAATGGAATATTCAAATCCGTAATGCATTTTCAATATTCTTAGTATACTTTCTATGTTCTCATCATTGAATGTCCCTGTATATGCATCTTGCAATATATTCTGATTGCTTATTTCAAATACAACTCCAAATTTACGTTCCAGGCATCGGAAAACATCTTTCATCTTTTCATGACGGAAAGAGAGTTCTTTGGTTAGCCAGGCTGTTTCTACTTTGTTTGAAGTTTCCTCAAGGCTAAGTTGTCCTGTTAGTTTGTTGTATGTTACTTTTTGATTAGGTTTAACACTTAATGTATTATGTGTAGAGCCTTTTGTCGTAACATTAACACTTCCTTCAACAAGTGCCATTTCTACAAAATCTTTATTTTCGTATGCGTAGACATTAAATTTGGTACCAGTAACAGTTATATCCATTACATCAGTAGCTACTATAAAATGTTTTTCTGTATTCTTTTTAACTTCAAAATATCCTTCTCCCGACAAGCTGACCTTACGATCTTTATGCCCAAAATCTTGCCTGTATGTAAGGGATGATTTCGCATTCAGATGTACTAAACTTCCATCGGGTAATGTAACCAGTGAATTACCATATTCTCCCGAGTTTATTACAATATTTTGCTCGGCAAGTTCTTTCATATCTTTATTTTGTATATAATATAAAGCAGTAAGTCCGCATGCCATTATTAAAAGTATAGAGGCTGCAATTTGTAGCCAGTATTTTTTCACCTTTATTATAGGTGAAATATGTGCTTTCTTGTCCAACTTTTGGTATAAGGCTTGTATTTTGTCTTGTGGTAATGGCTTATAATCATCGAATATTTCCCATTCTTCCTCGAATGAATTTTTTAAATCAGAATCGGATAATTGATTTATTCCCGATTTCAGTTTCTTAAAGTCTTCCGGTGGAATAGTTTCGGAACGGAATTTATTTAGTAAGTTTTTTATTTCGTTTTCTATATTTGTGCTCATAAAAATATTTCCTTGTTTGTGAGTAATATCCACGAACATGGGAAATATAACATGTAAAATTATATGTTAGAAAACATAATATTAGAATTTATATAAGAAAAGTAAGAGTATAAATGAATATTGTTGGAGTTCAGTTCTGATTATTTTTAGCGCAATTGATAGTTGATTACGTACGACTTGTTCTTTTATAGATAGATGTTCTGCTATTTCTGCAACAGAGAGATTATATTCTTTGTTCAATTCAAAGATTTCACGCTGACGTGGAGAAAGGGCGTCTTTAGCTTTTTGTAGTGCTCTGCAAAACTGATCAAAATCAATATCTTTATCAGTGTCTTCTCCCGATATTCTCATATGCTCATGGTATTCTATGAATTCTTCCATAGAAGTATTGTTCAATTGTCTGCGTAGCTCTTTTATCAAGAAGTGATAAGCTATAGTAAATAAATATGCCTTGAATGATGAATCGGGATTCAGCTTTTCACGATTAGTCCATATACGACAGAAGGTTTCTTGAACAATATCATCGGTAGCATCTTCTGATTTTAAGTATTGATACACAAATCTGTACAACCTCGAAACCCACATCTTATAGAGAGTATAATAGGCTTTCTCAGAACCTGCTTTTACAGATAATAGCAATGATCTTTCTTCTATCATATTTTTTCCTGAAAAGGTAAATGAAAAATAGACTATTTTATATTATAAATATGCAAATTTAATATTTTTTTCTCAATCAATCATGTTATGAAGCAGATGTTGCATTGCTTTGAATGAATATTTTTATACCCTGTTTTTTCTTAATTGGGTTATCTTTGAATTAGAAATATTTTCATATCTTTCTGCATCATTTAAATGTAAACCTTAATGATGTTATGAAGAAACACAATTTTATTTTGTTACTGGGGAGTGCATTGACGTTCTCGGTAATTAATGTATGGGCTGAGGAAGTAGGGGTAGCCGATACGATAAAAGTCACATCGGATACAAAAATCTCGGTAAGGTCAGGACTATTGCAAGAGTTGGATGGGACAACGTTTACAAAGGTAAAAGATGCAAACTTCCTTAATTCGTTAGTCGGTCGAATAGCAGGGGCAACTATTCAACCAAGTTCTGTTGGAACCGGGGGAGGAGTGAAGATTGAAATGAGAGGAGCAAGAAGTTTACGAGGTAATAATAATGTGCTTTTTGTGATTGATGGAATTCCGTTTCCCCAGCTTTCTGCTGAAGAATTTTATTCTATTTATAAAGGGTATGGGTTGTCGGCAGATGCCATTACTTCATTTAATGCGGAAGATATAGAAAGTCTGTCTGTCTTGTCGGGAATGGAGGCGTCTGTTCTTTATGGTAGTGATGCTGCCAACGGAGTAATTCTAATCACGACAAAAAAAGGACAGAAAGCATGAGCCGTTAAGCACTGGAGGTTTTTTATTTTATGCAATTGGATGAACATTCAAGAAAAATTGCTGCCCTTGTTGCGTATAATGAAAAGCAAATAAAAGAAATAAACAGGATAATTACTCTGCTTAATGAAAGAGTGAATGACTTAAATACCTTTACAGATACTCTTGAACGTGAAGGTAAAGTTGTATCTGGAATTTCTTATTCCTTGAGGGATAGTGTGTCTCATGTTGATTTTTATCTTAATAAAGGAATGGAAGAAGTATCCTGTAAATTACAGAAATCTGTCTCAGACACACTAACATCATTACTCCGTGAAAAATTATCTTTCACACTTAATGATGTAAGGCAAGAGTGGACTGATTTTGAAGAGCAAACAAGTAAAGAGATAAAGGAATCATTAAAGCAGACGACCAGAGATGCTGAAGTTGCGACAGGTATAATTAGAAAAACAATGGAGAAGTATACAGTAACAAGGATAGTCGAAAAGGTACTTGTGTTGCTTGTATTATTTTTATTGTTAATGATTGCTCCTAGTTTTTATGCTGAATATCTCAAAATGAATATCGGTTCTCTAATGGAAGAACAGAAAAAACATGAATCTATGTTAAAAGAGTGGAAGGAAAAAGCACCATTGGCAGAGTTCTCTAAGTGTGGAGAGTATAGGGACGTATGCGTGTTAGTTGATGATAAAAGCGGATATTATTCCAATGAACAAACCCCAAATAAAAAATATGCCATACTGAAATAGTGTTAAGTAACTCATGCCGTCTTATGACTAAGGCTGCATGAGTATAAAAACGGCGTTTCACGTCAAGATAAAATAAATACCTGTACCTAATATAAAAATGGAGCTACATATACTTATGTACCTTGAGAATGACGGAGTTAATTTATCCCTTATCGTCAAGCTAATAGCTATGTAAATAATATCTGTCAGGAATGATATAAATATAAACAAAACACCCAATATAAAGAAATTTAATGCGATATTTGTATTATCATCTATAAATGCTGGTATTAATGCCGCAAAGAATAAATACGCCTTTGGGTTTAATAATGGTATAAGTAAAGGTTTTTGTACTTTGCTTTTTTTGTTTTTTTTATTAATTAAACCCATTACCCCTATGTATATTAAATAGCTTCCACCTAAGATCTTTATAATGTAAAAGTGTTGTTCTATGCTGGATGTTGAAGATAACGTGAAAAGAGATATTACCATGACGATTGCTTCGCCAGCTCTTATGTATATACTTGTTTTTATTGATGATTTAAGTCCTTGTGAAAAGGCGTTGTTTATAACCAATGCAACACCAGGTCCTATTGATATAGTTTGAGATAAAGTTACGATAGCAAATGAAAATAATGTTGAATATTCCATATTTACTTACCATGATATATTTCGTGGGAGCTTTTCATATACATATTCCATAGGAATTGCGGCTTTCGGTAATAAATTTATAAATGTGGATATGTGCTTTAGTGAATTGCTGGCGGCGATTGAGTAAAAATTTCCGCTATTCCAATATATTGTCGATATTTCGTTGTCCAGACTGTATATGTTTGGAAATTTGTTTGCATACGGGTTCGTTCCGTTTAGCTGGCTTTTTGGATGAGAAAGTTTGCTGTTTTGACCCGTTCGCGCTTCTGAAGGGGGGAAACCGATCATGAATCGCTTTTGTGCATAGTTATGCAGGCCCATAAAAACGATTCTGACGCGTTTTTATGGTTTACCCTAGTGTTTTCTTGTCTTTTTGAGTTTTTTGCGTCAGAAAGCGATTGAGAGCGTTTTAGAGGGTACGTACAACGGGAGTTATGGTAAATGGATCGGGTTTGCGGGAAGACTCGACAGGTTTTGTCGTTGGGGGTAGTGTAAGCGACTGAAAAACAAACGCCCCTGAAATTCGTGCCTCTCCGCCAAGATTGTCACGAAGATTCAAGGGGCGTGTGGGTCGTAACACACGGAGGGAATCCTAACACATGAGCGCCGCGCTTCAATACTTCGAAGAAAATTTACCCCACCGTCCCTATCACACGGATGATCTCGCTTTCGGCCTTCGCATCTCCGGCAAAGGGCGTGCGCTTCTTGCGCGGTTCATCCAGCAGAACCAGCCTCATGCGCAGTTCTGGCTGGTTTTTGACGTTGACCGCGAGGGGGCTGCGATTGACTGGAGCGACCGGAACGCACCCGCACCCAACATCACCGTTAAAAATCCTGTGAACGGATATGCTCACCTGCTCTATGCACTCAACATCGCCGTGAGAACCGCGCCTGATGCGTCGGTTAAGGCGCTGAAGTACGCCGCCGCGATAGAGCGTGCGCTGTGTGAGAAACTTGGCGCTGATGTGAACTACAGCGGACTGATTTGCAAAAACCCGTTCCACCTGGAATGGCAGGTGATGGAGTGGCGCGAGGAAGCCTATACCCTCGATGAACTGGCTGATTATCTCGATTTGAGCACCTCAGCGCGTCGTAGCATCGATAAACATTACGGGATGGGGCGAAACTGCCACCTGTTCGAAATGACGCGTAAATGGGCTTACAGGGCGATTCGTCAGGGCTGGCCAGCATTCTCACAGTGGCTTGATGCTGTGATTCAGCGTGTCGAAATGTACAACGCATCGCTTCCCGTTCCGCTTTCACCGCCTGAATGTCGGGCTATTGGCAAGAGCATTGCGAAATACACGCACAGGAACTTCACGCCAGAAACTTTCGCACAGTATGTGGCTGATACGCACACGCCAGAAATTCAGGCCGCACGAGGTCGCAAGGGCGGTAAGGCCAATTCGTCGGAAAAACAGGCCGACAAGGGCCGCAAGGGCGGCAAAAACAGTGGCGCTGTTCGGTGGACTGCTAACGACGACAAACGTCGTAGGGCGCTTGATATGTACATCTTGGGAGCCTCAACAGAAGATATTGCAGAGGCGGTTGGTGTTAGCCGTTGGACTGTTCGACGCTGGATGGATAGCTCTGTAGAATGGCTACTGAGTAAACAAATAATTAAATTTTAATTAACAAAAAGAACACATCACCCCCCCTATTTTGTTATTTTTTTGTTAATTTTGGGTGCACGAAGCAAGCCTATATCAGATAACAGCGCCTTTTCGGCGTTTTTTTGAGCAGCGGGCTTTCCGGCGGTTTTCTCCTTTCAGCCCAGCAATGGTGCGGCTTACGGTATGATTGAGGTGGTCGTGCTCGCCGCAGTCTCATGACCGAGCGTAGCGAGCGAATGAGCGAGGAAGCACCAGGGAACCGGAACGTGAACGGAGGCTCTTACGCACTGTCTTTGGTGAGTAGCTCTTTCCCGCGTTTTTCCCATTCCTGCCATTTTGGATGGTTGCGCGGTAGCTCTGCGATTCCTGCGAGTGCGCCTACCAGTTCGGCAGCACTAAACTTTGGTTTTCCGGTTTTGCTGTCCACCAGTCGTGCCACAATCATGAGGCCTGCGGCCTTGTAGAGTTCATGATCTCGTGCCTTTCGTTCCGCCCTTGCGGCTGCCTTCCGTTCTGCCGCTATGATTGCCGTTACTCTGGCTTTTGCTGCGGCTGCTTTCTCTGCGGTTTTTTCTGCCCGTATCAGTGCGGACAACGTTTTTTCATCCGTCGTTGTTCGGTTTTTTTTCTCTGCCAGTAACACAAGTAATCTCTGCTGCTCTGACGGTGATTTCAGTCCGTTGATGTAGGCAATTTTTGCACTTAACCAGTCTTCACGATTTGTCATCCTTACCTCTGCACTTTTGCCGTTAATGTGAGTTGTTATTGTGCATAATATCACCTTGTCTGCCTGCGTGTGAGACCGTAAAATCATCCCTGATTAATTCAGGGATGCGCACTTAGACGTTTCTCTCCTTTGTCGAGAAACAGTGCGCTCCTGCGGAGGGCTTAACGGCAGATGGCAAGCTACCATTGCACAGTTAAAACTGGAGCAAAAGGCGTAGCCTTAAAACATGCTGATTACATTTCCAGATCCGGCGAATATAAAAACTATAAATCGCGGGAGGATCTGGAATTTTCTTCATCCGGTAACATGCCATCATGGGCGAAGAAAAATCCCGCAGAACTGTGGAAAGCTGCTGATGAATTTGAACGAAAAAACGGGACGGCATACCGTGAAATTGAGATCGCATTACCGCGAGAACTGACACGTGAACAACGGATAGAGCTTGTTGAAGATTTCGTGCAAAAGGAACTTGGTGATCGCCATGCCTATCAGTACGCGATCCACAATCCACCAGGTGCAATTGACGGGAAGGAACAGCCACACGCGCATATCATGTTTTGCGAACGGATTAATGATGGTATTGAACGCGATCCGCAGCAGTTTTTTAAACGTGCCAACAGCAAATCACCAGAGCGGGGGGGCGCAAAAAAGGCACGCTTTGGCGAGACACAACAAGAGCGAAAATCAGCCCTGGTTGCGCTACGCTCTCACTGGGCTGATGTGCAGAATGAACACCTTGCGCGACACGGCCACCAGTCGCGCGTTGATCATCGTTCGCTGAAAGAACAGGGTATCAAGCGTACGCCGGAGGTGCATCTTGGTCCCGTTCGTGTTGCTGTTATGAACGCTGATCAGGTTTGTGCAATTCTGGCATGGAGAAATGCGGAACGGGAGAAGCTGGAGGCCGAGAAGGAACGGGACAGCATCATTGACCTTAAAACGACCTTGAAGGAAGCGTTAGCTGAACGGGATAACATGCCACCAACCCTGGATGAGCTTGGGGCAGAATTGAAAGCGTTTGTTGAAAGCTCGTTTGATGAACTCAATGAGGTAATGCAGCTTAATTCATTGATTGA
>ENA-OPCX01000573-OPCX01000573.1-human-gut-metagenome-genome-assembly--contig:-NODE-573-length-18346-cov-2.325953_pt1 | contig 18346 bp, 16 predicted proteins | sample MGYA00241570_ERZ501491 | MGnify/ENA primary metagenome ERZ501491 (study PRJEB25962, sample SAMEA2042620) | human gut metagenome | biome: human gut; feature: human-associated habitat; material: faeces... | reverse complement strand
TTGGCGGCGGCATCCGGCCGGATGATACCAACAATATTTCAGGTGGCAGCAGCTTATAGAATTTCAAAGGATTCACACTTTTTTGCACTTTTCGAGGCATTTGGTGTCAATTTGATGGACTCAGCATTGTAATATAAGAAATATTGTATATATTCTAATACACTTGTTTTCATATATTATTATCTTGCGGTATCGCATATAGCAAATAATTGACACTAAACTGTTGATTTTGGTCAAAAAAGTGTGAAAATATCGTATTGTATACTGTAGTATTATTCTTCCGGCGGCGCTATAATATTGTTTTGCTGACGGAATTACACCTATGATACTTAACGGTCAGGGCTGCTATATTGATAAAAGCGGAAACGTCGTAATCGGCATAGTTGAATAAATTACATAGCAAAACGGCTCCGATTTTCAATAGAAAAAAGGAGCTGTTTTTAATTGACAATATTTAGTTATAAAAACCGCTATGGTATAATCCCATAGCGGTTGTCATTTAATATATTATCTGTTACATTTAGATGAACGGTACTCCCGGAAGAGTGAAGAATGTTGTACTCTTGTAAAGGAACAGACCGATAAGGTATTCAACTGTTACAAGTCCCGCAACGAGAATTGCAAGTGAGATAACGAGCTGTTTTCTGTCCTTAATCTCTTTGCTAAGAATCGTAAATCCCTGAATTGCCGTAAGTACTGACATAAATACGATAAATATCGGGAAGAAGAAACCTCTGAGTGCGCCCACGCGAATGAAGTTGTAAAGTATTTTTACAGCCATTGCTCCGATAAGCGGAACTGAAACTGCGCCGCAAAGTGAAGCGATCTTATTAACATCTGTTTTCTTCTTAAGAACAACTGCATCTATAAGATAGAATAATCCGAATACTGTCGCGCCCATAAGAACTATGTATATGATTGGGAAAAAGATTGACTGGAAAATAGTTCCTACGTTAATGGAATAATCATTAAGGATATCCCATCTCGTATAGCCAATAGAATCCAGGTATTCTCCATATGACATGCCCAATAATCTGTAAAGACCCTTAGCCTGCTTTTTAAATGAACTAAGTGCATAAAAAATCTTAGAAATAAGGTTAAGCACGGTTGCAAATACATAAGCTATTGTAAGAATGCCAATAAGCACTGCCGATGACGGAATAGTTCCGTTCTCATAATATTCTTCTGCTGCCGTGATAGGTTTCTTAACAGTATTCTTAATATGGTCAATAGCTTTCTTAAAAGCGCCTCCCATATCAACTGAACTCTTCGGTGCCTCCTGCTGTGGTGCTCCTTATGCTGCCGTGTAAGGTGAGCCCTGCTGTGGCGCTCCCGTGTAAGGCATTCCCTGTGGGATGCTTCCCTGTGGTACTGACTGGGCATTATTCTGCTGACATGTACAAACTTCTCCGTCAGCCAACTGTTTACCGCAAATTGTACAAAAAGCCATTGATTCATTCCTCCTAAAATAAATCCCTTTTACTTAAAAAGGGCCTTGATACACTTGAATATACCACACGGCAGAGGAATAGTCAATAAATCATTCCGCGCAAATTGTCTGTTTTTCGACGTTATAATCAGTCGTTCTCTGCAGCCATTATAATCAAATCTGCTGCACGCTCTATACCAACCCTGGAGCTGTCGATGCAGAGATGGTAATTCTCCCTCTCTCCCCATTCCCGTCCGGTAAAATAGCGGTAATTTAACTTACGTTTCTTATCCTTTTCTTCGAGACGTTTTAAAGGCTTGACCGGTGACTCGCCGTACTGTTCCACTATCCTGTGTGCCCTGAAATCGTCCGGTGCCCATACAAATACGTTAAAACAGTCCGGTTCATCTTTCAGTATGTAATCCGCACATCGGCCAACTATCACGCAGTTTTCCCTGGATACAATATCGGTAATTACTTTACGCTGCGCAATCCATATTCTGTCCGCATTGGCAAGGCCATCCGTTCCTCTTCCGAGAAAAGAATATGCAAAAAATCCGGTTCCGGGAGCATATTCTGCCTCCTGTTCGATATACTCATTGGCGTACCCTGTCTCCTCAGCCGTCTTCTCTATCAATTCCTTGTCGTAACATCTTACTCCGAGTTTCTCCGCTACCAGTTTACCGATTGTCCTTCCACCGCTTCCAAACTGCCTGCTGATTGTTATTATCCTGCTCATAAACACGACCTCCTTGCTGAACATATCAGTTATTTTGTACCGTAATTATAGCAGAAAAATATAATTGATGTAAGATTAATTTATAATCCGTCCGTCTCAGATTTCAATGATTCTCGGTTTTGATTTCCGTAGCCACCTTTTCCCTGAATCTAGTGTCATGATCCACCAGTATCATTGCAGGCTTAAGTCGTCTGCAATCTGCTCCGGTGTAAGATGGTTTTCCTTAAGGACTTCATTAACATCATATCTGTCCAGAAATTCTTTTTTCAATCCGTAATTAAGCACCTTAACATCGCTGTTTCCGTAAAAATGTGCTATTTTCTCACCGAAACCGCCGTCCAGCACGCCGTCTTCAAGTGTGATAACCACATCATGGTCCGCCTTAAGGCTTTCAAGCAGTTCATCATCTGTTCCCGTAATATAGTACGGATTAATAAGTGTTGCCTTTACTCCGGTACGGCTTTCAATTTCTTTGGCCGCCTTGCATGCAAGACCATAGAATGAACCGAGACCGATTATGGCAATTTTGCTTCCTTTTTCGGTAATCTCGTATCGATTGAGCTCACTGAAATCTTTACTAACTTTCTTGCCGTCGGAAATCATTTCTCCATCCGGTACTCTGATCGCAACCGGATGTTCATTCTGCTCAATACTCCATTCTAGCATCGCAAGATACTCTTCCTTCGTGGTCGGCGCAAGATATACGAGGTTCGGTATATTGGAAATCATAGGTATATCATATATACCAAGATGTGTAACATCATTCATGCCATACACCGATGCTGCATATACTATGATCGTTGCTGGGTTATTGTTGATGCACAGATCCTGTGATAACTGGTCATAGGTTCGCTGGATAAAAGAACTGTATACTCCGTAAACCGGCTTGCCGCCGCCCGCTGCAATACCTGATGCAAGTGCCACCGCTGTTTCCTCCGCGATTCCCACATCTACGAACTGGCTTCCGGCTTCCTGTCTTTTATCAGCCGTAAATCCCATAACCGTAGGTGTTGCGGACGTGATTGCGACAACACTTTTATCTTTTTTCATCTTATCAAGCAGGTATTCGGCAGTCACGGAAGAATAATCCTCTCCGTCAGAATCCATTAACGGCTTGCCCGTCTTGATGTCAAAAGGCATGTGCCAGTGCCATGTCTCCTTGTCCTCCTCGGCCGGCTTATATCCTTTGCCTTTGAGTGTCACGATGTGGACTACAACAGGCTTACCGGCATCTTTAACAGATTTGAATGCATCGATAAGCGCACCGATATCATTACCGTTGCCTACATATACATAATCAAGTCCCATCGCTTTAAAAAAATTACATTCAGCCTTACCGTCGGTTTCCCTCAACAGCTTAAGGTTCCCGTATAATCCGCCGTGGTTCTCCGCGATTGACATATCATTATCATTAACCACGATTATAAGGTTGCTCTTAAGCTCTGATGCAAAATCAAGGCCTTCAAGCGCCTCGCCTCCGCTCAATGAACCGTCACCGATAACCGCGATGACATTGCCCTTCCCGCCCTTAAGGTCTCTCGCCTTGGCAAGTCCGCATGCAAGGCTTACGGATGTGGACGTATGTCCTACATTAAAAAAGTCATGTTCGCTTTCATGCGGATTGGAATATCCCGAAACGTCATCATAATGTTCCTCATAAAGATAAGCATCTTTTCTTCCTGTGAGCATCTTGTGCGGGTATGTCTGGTGTGACACATCATATACCATCTTATCCTTAGGGGATTCAAAAACATAGTGAAGTGCGATTGTAGCTTCAACCATACCAAAATTCGGTCCGAAATGTCCGCCGTGTATGCTTGCTCTTTTAAGCAGTGCATCCCTCATCTCGGCGGCAAGTTTATTCATCTCTTCGATCGTAAGTTTCTTTACATCCGAAGGTCCGTTAATATTCTCTAAATACATAATACTTCCTCCTGAAATTCTTTATTGACAGGATGATTATAATACTTAAAGCCAAGTTTAAGTCAAGTATTTTTATAATATAGTTTCCATCTGGGTTTCCTTGACAAACATTCCCATTTTTTCATAAAATGCCCTGGCATTGTCATTGCCTTCCCAGACATTCAGCGTAACATCATAGCAGCCCTGTTCCCTGGCGTAATTAAGAACATACTCATACAGCTTTCTTCCCACATGCTGTCCTCTGCTGTTCTCATCCACGCACAGATCATCTATATAAAGTGTGGTAAAATCCTTCATATTGGTTGAAAAAGGCTGTCTTTGCATGACACAGAAGACATATCCGAGAATATCTCCGTTCTCATCCTCTGCGACAAAAACGGGGCGTCCGTCATCTTCAAATATTGTGCCAAGTTCTTTGGCCGTGTATTTGGTACTTCCAGAAATAAATATATCCGGGCGCAGCGCGGCATGCAGTTCCAGAACTTCACTAAGCAGTTTCATAACTGCTTCGGTATCATTAATTCCGGCTCTTCTTATTGAAATCGACATGTTTTTCTCCTATAATTTATGCCTATTTCGTAAGCTCAGCAACTACCTGATTGATAACCTTGCCATCCGCTTTGCCTTTAAGTTCGCCCATAACAGCTTTCATAATCTGACCCTTGTTCTTCGTGGCAAGAACATCTGCAAACTTGTCCTGAAGTATTGCCTTGACTTCATCGGCACTTAACATCTTCGGAGCAAACTCGCTCATAATATCATATCTTTTCTTATACTCCTCAAGCAGCTCTGTCCTGTCAGCAGGGCATGTATCAATCTGCTCTTTGACTGACTTGATTTCCTTCAGAATAGCTTCATTGGCCATATCGTCCGGTATATCCTCACGACATCCGGCATCAATACCTTTTTTCTTGACTGCGGAAACAAGGCTCGCGATGGCATCCTTTCTGAATTTATCCTTAGCCTTCATAGCTGCTATCATTGCATCCTGTAATTCTTTTAACTTCATGTTCTCACCTTTCCGGGAAATTGTCCCTTTTCAAATAGTCTGTCTATATCTTATTCCTGCGTAAAGCGTATGTCAACCGTCCAGTGCCGGTATACTGCAGTGGCTGTTTATCACGCGCATTCACGCGCATATCGCATCATTTATACGAATAAAATTACTCGATAACTGTTGCAAGTAATCTCTGTTTTCTCACTCATAATGAATCCTCCTTTATTTCTTGGTCAATAAAACTGGAATTGTACGTTAAAAATTATTCTACATCAATCACATCATGAATAATCCGGGCTCCAAGTCCCTGCTATCCGGAGATAGGAAACCGCAAATCCGTTTTTAAGGAAACTGCCATTCCAGTGGTGGAAACCTTTACCATAAATCTTTAGAATGTATTTCATGCACCAAACGGTGTAAATACATTTTAAGGAGGTCATGACTATGACCAAGTACCGAGAGATTCTCAGACTTATAAAGTTCTGGATATTGGATAGATACATCTTCATTCAAGGCAACTTCTTTTAATTTTTTGTAATTCTCTTCTATTAAGAAGTTGTCATAGCTTGTAAGCAATTCTATCTTATCATCTAAATCTCCTTGAGAATATTTTGCAATAAGTTCTTTAAATCCTAATCGAGCCACTGTTGGATCACTTGTTACATATTTATTACCATTTTTATCAATAAAAGTTATTACATACTGTGTTTCTCTTTCTGATCTTATTTGAGAATAATCTGTCGAACATATAAATATGATTTCTGGTAATTTTCTCTCAATATCTGATTTATTTTAACATACCTATCTTACTCCTGTTGCAACATACTCATTGTAAAATTCATTTACTGTCTCTATGCCATTTTCAGTTATATCAAATACACCACCATCCTGTACCAGACTTGAATCTAAGGTAATCGTAACAGTTTCAAGTCCATATGATGATATATCATCCAAATTAAGTTTGGCAATAAAACTTCCATCTATATCTGATGTAAATCAACATTAGTAGTCAGATATAAACCTTTCCATCATTGGTCATATCATCTACAAGCTGACCTTCGATACCTGTCGTGTACCAGCGAGCACCGACTTTTGCCCCCAAAAGACAACATTGTTGGGATAATCCCAAACCCTTAAAGGTTTCAGGAATTTTCCTGATAAGTGCCGTGGTATCACAACAGCAATGCTTGCTAGTATTACTCACTGATATTTTTCATACACAGGGGAAGATAAAGCCATATGGTTCTAACAAATTATACAACTGTGTTTTTTCATCTTCCGTAAGCCTAATATATCTATTTTTTTCTTCCCAATATACGATTGGGCAGGTATCCCGAGCAATACAGAAGGTGTGTTCATCGTCAAATTTAATAGATACGGCTTCGCTAAAACCACAAGAAAGATTATCCTTATACAATTTCTTTCCATTAAAAATAGTTTTAACAGACGCCACCTCTCTATCGCTCAACTGATTTATCGCATTAGTATTCCCATATTGAAAACATACCTCAACTTTTTTTACAGAATCCATATTTACTTTATCAAGTCGCAAATAAATCCCTCCTAATAAAATAACAATAAATATTATTGCACTCAATAACCAAATGTTTTTTTCAATAATCTCACTCCTGCTTTCACCATTGTCCTGCCGCACTTTTCGCAATATTTGCACCCCAAAAAATATATTTTTTCTGATAATAAAATGTTTTGATAATTCCCCAATCCCATGCTTTTCTAGCATAGTACTTACCAAAAATTTTAGAGTACGAAACGCTTCCTGTACAAGCATATACTTTTGAGCTTGTCAACTTTGCGAACATCCATGCCACGTTATTGCCTTCGTTACCAGCTCCGCCTTTGCTGACGGCAAATACGTTAACAGAGCAGATAACAGCACGGAATATACTGTTGATGGCGGTAAGATCACGGGAACAATACCGGCGAGAAGCGCAGTAATCCTTTGCAATGACGGATATGAAGAATATGGTACATTGCCGGAGGTTAAGATTGAGGATGGAACATCATGCATATTTAATGAAGATTCCATTCAGGTAACACTTAAGGCATCCAATGCTGACAGCGCGGCATATTCTTTAAACGGAGGCGCCGAGACAGCTTATACTGACGGTGATAAGATTGAAATCAAGACAGGAAGCGATAATACCGCGACACTCAGACTTACAGCTAAATCAGGAAATAACCAGACTGTAATGACATATGTATTTACACATAAGACGACTAACAGTTCCGGAACCAAAATATATTTCCAGAAACCTGCAGCATGGGCGAATACGGTCAATGCTTATGTATATGATGAGTCATCGTCGGAAGTTAAAGAGAATGCTGCATGGCCGGGAGTTGCGATGACTGATGAAGGCAACGGACTTTACAGTTATGTGCTTGAGAATGACTGGAGTGCTGCTCTTGTAATTTTCAATGACGGATCAAATCAGTGTCCGGGAATGATGGAACCGGGCTTTACCATAGAGAATAATAAGAAATATACAGAAGAATAAAGTGTAATAGCGACAACGCAAACGGTAGCGCGGATATATAATAAACCCCTTGTTCAGCGGTTCGATAAACCATGGACAAGGGGTTTTTATCAATAATCAACAAAAGAATTTGTTAAATATTCACAATATTTCTATGTTGCATTGACGAAAATATGTGAAAGTGTTATACTCAAACCATGGAGAGCGCAACCGTTTGCGCATGTAAGCATTTATAATCTATGGAGGTATTTTATGAAGAGTATTGTAAGAAAGGCAACGGCTGTCGGATTGGCGGTGGCAATGGCAATTGGTTCAATGGCGTTGTCGCCCGTAAAGGGTTCCCAGAATGTAATGTTAGGCAACGGAGATTTTGAAACAGGTACGGCGGATGAATGGAATCTTAGCTGGGACAGTGCAACAGTATCGGTAGATCAGTATGCATCAAATAACACAACATTTACGCTTACATTACCGTGGTATGAGGCTGATACGGAAGTAAGCGCATCTTATACGACGGGAACACTTGATGCCGGCACATACAAGGTTTCGCTTGATATATCCGGAGCGGAAATGAATTCGGGACTTAAGCTGTCGGTGAATGCAGCTGATGGAACACAGCTTTACACATCCGATGCAATAACAACGACAGGATGGGATGTATGGCAGACAGTTACATCTGACGAAATCGTTCTTGACGCAAAGAGTACGGTTACGGTTACACTTGGCGGAACGGAAACAGCATCATATTGGGGAAATATCGATAATCTTGTGATTGAGAAGACTGACGGAGATACGGAAGAAGCAGATACGACTGTTGATGCAGATATCTTTGTCAAAAAAGTAAAGGGATTATCGGATGATTTTATTACAGGAGTGGATGTATCATCTTACATCTCTGAAATAGAATCGGGTGTTGTATACTATGATTGGGATGGCAATGCGCTCGATAAACAGGGATTTTTCAATCTCCTTGCTGATTCCGGTGTTAACTGGATAAGAGTCAGAGTATGGAATAATCCTTATGACGTAAGCGGAAACGGATATGGCGGTGGTGATAATGACCTTGATAAACGTCAACGCCGATCGCGCACTGACCATGGCCAAGCGAGCCACGGCAGCAGGGCTGAAAGTGCTGGTCGACTTCCATTACTCCGATTTCTGGGCAGATCCGGATAAACAGAAAGCTCCGAAGGCATGGAGCAGCATGAGCCTTACAGAAAAGGAAACAGCGCTTTACAATTACACATATGACTCATTAACAGCAATAAAAGCTGCCGGAGTTGATGTTGGAATGGTGCAGGTTGGAAACGAAACCAATAACGGTATGTGCGGCGAAACAGATATGACATCCAAGTGCGCTTTGTATAATAAAGGAAGCGAGGCTGTCAGAGCAGTCGATGCCAATATACTTATAGCACTGCATTTTACTAACCCTGAAAATGCCGGAAGCTATGCCTCGATTGCAGAAAAGCTGGCAGCCAATAATGTTGATTATGATGTTTTTGCATCATCATATTACACATATTGGCATGGAACAATGTCCAATCTGACATCGGTACTCAAAAATATTGCCGATACATACGGCAAGAAAGTTATGGTTGCCGAAACATCATATGCATATACAATGCAGGATGGAGACGGACATGAAAACACAATTAAAAATTCAGCAACGGATCTTGTAAGCGGATACAGCGCAACAGTACAGGGACAGACAAATGTTGTCAGGGATGTAATTCAGGCTGTTGCAGACATCGGAAGTGCCGGAATAGGTATGTTTTACTGGGAACCTGCATGGATTCCTGTTAAATATGCTTATGAGAACGGAGAGGTATCACAGGATATACTTACATCAAATAAAACAATATGGGAAAGCAAAGGATCAGGATGGGCATCAAGCTTTGCCGTTGAATATGATCCGGATGATGCAGGAGTATGGTATGGCGGAAGTGCATGGGACAATCAGGCTATGTTTGATTTTGCAGGAAAACCATTAGCATCACTCAATGTGTATAAATATGTCAGAACCGGTGCAAAGACAACTGTTAAAGTAGATTCGGCCGAAGCTCTTAATGTAGAAATTAATGCCGGAGATGCACTTACACTTCCGGATAGGGTTGTTGTTTATTACAATGACGGAACTACCGGAGAAGGAAATGTAACATGGGATACCAATGGCACTGACGTATCTACATTAGAAGAAGGCACATATGTATTTTACGGAACAATTCAGGGATGTGATATAAAGGCTGTCTTAAATGTCAATGTAAAAGCACATAATTATGTGGTCAATCCAAGTTTTGAAGATTCTGACAGAAGCATGTGGGCTATCACAGGAGATGCGGATGCAACAGATTACCAGAATAAATCAGCTGATGCAGCAAGCGGAGATTATTCGCTTCATTTCTGGAAGGGTAGTGATTATGCATTTGACGTATCTCAGACAATAACCGGTCTTAAACCCGGAACATACAGATTTACGGTTTCAGCACAGGGCGGAGATGCAGCCGGTGCAGTTAATGCAATCTATGCCATATCATCAGGTGTACGACAGGATGCTTCATTTGAACTTGTTGGATGGACCACATGGCAGAACCCTGTTATCGAAGAGATTGTTGTAGGTGAAGACGGAACCGTTACAATCGGCGCAGCACTTTCACTCCCATCCGGCGCGTGGGGAACACTTGATGACTTCACACTTACACTTGTAAAGGCATCTGATGAAGACAATGACAAGCCTTCAGATGAAGAGGATGATAAACCATCAGGTGACAACGACACACCCTCGGGTGACAACAGTGGTAACGGCAGTGGTGATAACAGTGGCGATAACAGCGGCGATAATGGCGGCGGTAATAATAAACCGGAAGAGAAAGATCCGGAGGTAGGAGCCGGCGATGGCAGACTGTTTAAGCTTGTTATAATGCTTGGTGCGGCTGTTGTGACAGTTATGATTACAGGCAGTAAAATTTATAAAAAAGCTGTAAAAAATTCAAATTAATATTGACCTTAACCTTACTTCAGGTGCTATACTCTGATAAAGAATAACCAAGGAGCACTTGAAATAATGGATAAAAAGAAATTTTCAAAAAGAAAAGTGATAATACCGGCTGCTTTGTGTGCGGCGGTTATCGTGACAGTGGCTGCAGTCCTTTTTGGTGCAGACTCCTACAGAAATCATATCAGAAAGAAAGTTCTTTCATATGAGCAGGAGACCAATGAACAGGGAATTGCGCAGTATATGGACGATAACCCTTACTTCGCCACGAAGCAGCCGGGCTTTGCATACAGAGAACCTGATGTCATAAAATATTATTCAGGAGTAACAGATACCTACAGACACGCAGCCGTAATCCTGCCGGATGATTATGACGATGATAAAAAATATCCTGTGTTGTATCTTCTGCATGGACTCGGAGGCAGCCATAAAACATGGATTAATAAGGATGCGGATGTGATAATCCATAATCTCAATTATTTTAATAATGTTCCGGATATGATTGTTGTGCTTCCTAACAGTGAAGTAAATAAAGAAGAAGATGCCGATAATCTGCCGATAGAAGAGCGAATTGCGATATATGACAAGACAGAAGAAGACCTGATCAATTATCTTATGCCGTATGTTGAAGAAAAATATTCTGTTAAAACCGGACGGGATAATACTGCAATAGCAGGAAATTCCATGGGTGGCCGTAACACTATGTACATTGCCTTCAAACACCAGGATATCTTCGGATATGTCGGGGCATTTTCAACAGCGGGTGTTGTTAAAGGAGAATCAAAGAAAACGGTTATGTATCCGCTTTTGGATGACCTGGTGATCGACCCGGAGTATGGCGGATTTAAACTTCTTATGTTAGAGGTGGGCAACGAAGATAATGTGTGCGGATGGGTGACATATGATCTTGACCGGATGATGACCGAAAAAGGAATCGAGCATATATTTTATGATACGAATGGCGGACACCAGACAAAGGTATGGCAGAATGCACTTTATAATTTCTGCTTAAGGCTTTTTACCAATGATTTTTACCAATGATAATAAATAATCCTTGCTTTTTTCTGATAAATGAGTTATATTATATCCGTGTTTAAGACAGGTGACACAAAATATACATATTTGTGGATATTTTTATTTTCAAGGAGGGAATTTGTTATGTCTAGAAAGTCAACCGGAGTCAAGCAGACAGTTAAGTTTACAGCGGCTAAGGCAGCTGAAACGGTTAAAGAAGCAGGAAACACAGTTAAGGAAGTAGCATCCAAGACAGCAGAGGCTGCCAAAGAGACAGTTAAAGTTGCTTCAGAGAAAGCTGCAGAGGTTAAGGAAACAGCTAAGGAAGAGTCTAAGAAAGTTGCTGATAAGGCAACAGAGACTAAAGATACAGTTAAGAAAGCAGTTAAGAAGACTGCTGCTAAAGTTACAGAGAAGAAGAATGAACTTGTATCAGAAGTATATGTTCAGTTCGCAGGACAGGAAGCTAAGGTTGATGCAGTGATTGAAAGAGCTACACAGGCTTATGTTGCAGACGGACACAGAGCTTCATCAATTAAGTCTCTTCAGGTATATCTTAAGCCGGAAGAATCAGCAGCATATTATGTAATTAACAGCAAATATGCCGGAAAAGTTGATTTGTTCTAAATTATATAGTAACCGACACAGAACCGCCTCTTCATACCGGAGGGGCGGTTTTTTTGTACTTGACTTTTTACAATGATATTATAAAATTAAATATATCACATTATTGAAACGAGAGGTTTTTAAGATGAGTAAAGTTATATTGACGGGTGACAGACCTACCGGACGCCTTCATGTCGGACATTATGTAGGTTCACTTAAGAGACGTGTGGAATTACAGAATTCGGGTAAGTTCGATGATATATATATTATGATTGCGGATGCACAGGCACTTACCGATAATGCCGATAATCCGGAGAAAGTAAGGCAGAATATAGTAGAGGTTGCACTTGACTATCTGGCATGCGGAATCGACCCTTCCAAAGCTACTATCTTCATCCAGTCGCAGATACCGGAGCTATGCGAACTTAGCTTCTACTATATGGACCTTGTAAGCGTATCCCGCCTGCAACGTAACCCGACCGTGAAATCGGAAATCCAGATGCGTAACTTTGAAGCAAGTATTCCCGTAGGTTTCTTCACTTATCCTATCAGCCAGGCAGCGGACATCACAGCATTCCGTGCAACAACTGTCCCTGTGGGTGAAGACCAGGAACCAATGCTTGAACAGGCTCGTGAAATCGTACGCCGTTTCAACTATATATATGGTGAGACATTGGTAGAACCGGAAATCCTGTTGCCGGACAATGCAGCCTGTCTGCGTCTTCCGGGAACTGACGGTAAAGCTAAAATGAGTAAATCACTCGGAAACTGTATCTACCTTTCGGAAGAACCGGAAGAAATCCAGAAGAAGATCATGAGTATGTATACCGATCCGGGACATCTCCGTGTACAAGACCCGGGAAAGATTGAAGGTAACACCGTATTCACTTACCTTGACGCCTTCTGCCTCCCCGAACATTTCGAACGCTACTTACCGGATTATCCGAATCTGGCAGAATTGAAAGCACATTATCAACGCGGCGGACTGGGCGACGTAAAAGTGAAACGTTTCCTGAATTCTATTATGCAAGAAATACTCGAACCGATTCGTAATCGTCGTAAAGAGTTCAGCAAAGATATTCCGGCTATCTATGACATGCTTCAGCAAGGATGCGAAGTAGCCAGAGCTGCTGCTGCCGAGACTTTGGCAGATGTGAAAAAAGCAATGAAGATTAATTATTTCGATGACAAGGAGTTAATCGAGGAACAGGTAAAACGTTTCTCACAGGAATAAGGAAGTTTGCATAAAAACGTATCATATAAAGTAAAGGCTGCCTACTCTAAGAAAGAATGGCAGCCTTTATTATAATATATAATTTAAGATTTAGCTAACTTCATCTTCATCATTCTTGAATAATACATCCTTTAATTTCTGATAAAGGAATGAAAGTATCAGTAATATCAGTCCGAGAATGATGAATACAATGATCTTACCGATAGTAGGCATTGCCCACAAATCATCAAATACAAGTTTAAGCAGAACGATTCCAAAAGTCGAAAGGCTTATCATGCGCATGACTTTCTGATGCAAACGCATCCCTAGTCCCATCTGAACAAATCCGGCAATGCTTAATGAAAGCGAAAGTCCGGCACTGAAATCATCCACTCCTACCTGCCAGAGGAAAGAGCGTACCATTGTCACCCAAAGAAGAGTGACCAGAATATTGAGATAAATAGTGAAACGACTCTTGATGCCGATTAATAGATAGTATTGGCGTGCCACATAGCATATATTCGCTATTACAAATGCTGCCGTGAACCATCGTAGTACAACAGGCACAAAAGCCATGTTCTCCCATTGATCTCCCCATATATTTATGATGTATACAAGCGTATTTATCCCAATAGCTAACATATAGAAAGTCAGACATTGGGTGATCGGGAATCGTTTTCTAAAAGAATAACAAACACTCGAAATGGCAATGGCAGTAAACAAGAACATTGCTCCGCTCCTCGTAGCTCCCTCAAAATGCAGGTGAAACTCCATCATAAATGTATAATAAAGTATGGCTACAGAGACAAAAAGCATGAAAGGATTCCAGAAACCATATTCCAGTTGACGGGCTGTAGAGAAGAATGGTCTATAATACCCCATCAACAGAGCAAATGCTCCCATAGCCAGCCCTACAAACAAAGAGGTGGCAAATGAACTGTTCAGGAAAATAGTGCTGACAGCATGATGCTCATGCATTACTACATTATATATATCCATCAGGTAAGAAATAAAAGTGAGTCCCACCAGTATCTTTGCCGCATATTCATATACCCGGATTCTCGACTTGATATAAAGCCATAATAATAACACCATTTCTGACGCCCAAACTAATGTTATACAGTTTCCATCCAACTGAATCGGAACGGTAATAGAGACAAATGTCAACACAAGCCCCAGAGTGGTATACACCAGGAATTTATAGTCTTTCCGGCTCTTCCATAACCAAAGCACCAGTCCTAAATTAACAAGAGCAATGAACAGGCTCAACAAACCGCTTGCTTTGAAAGACCATCCCATATTCCGCAAGAACAAAGCTCCCGAAAGCAGATAAATAAAGTTATTCGTTATAATGACGAATACCAGTCCCCGACTCATTGTTCGCATATCTTCCCCATATTCTCTCCACGAAGGATAGAGAACACCGGAAGTAGAAAGATAAAATAAAACAGAGTGGTAAACAAAAACAAGTGCCCCGAAATAACTGTAGAACTGGAGGTATAGCTAAATAAAAGAAAGATTCCCATTATCAGCCAGGTAAAGACAAATGAGATCATCGGAAGCTCACCCCACTTCTTATAAATGGAAAGTCCGAACATACCGAGATTCAGGATACTTACATAAGTGAACAGTACCAGATAACTTCCCTCTCCACTGCTTACGATGAAAGGTGCAAGAAATCCTCCGACAAGTGAAATGATGGCCAGTTCGCGCCGATTGTATACCACAGACAAAACAGACATAAATACAGTGACGCCTATCAGAATGATAAACGCCATAGTCTGCGAGAAGATATGATAATAATGGAATGCAATGGCAACCGTAAGATAGAATACAGCAAAAGCACCACCCGCAAGCAACGAGCTAAATGTACGATACTTCTTTTGCAACCGTTCGGCAACGGCCAGCAATACAGCTCCCGTCAGGAAACCAAGTACGGTACGAAAAGTCTCATTGATCCAATTCTTATCAATAGCATACTTCACAAAGAAGCCTACACCGATGACGAATATTAGGATACCGATCTTTCCGAAGAGATTCTCACCGATGAACTTCTCATAGTTCACTTGTTTCTTTTGTTTCGGAACAGCCTCAACACAAACATCTTCCAGTTCTGTTTCAACCGTCTTTTCACGTGTTCCTTCCAGTGCCTCACGGATAACTGTTTCAACAACCGGCTTCTGTTTTTCCGGTACAGTTTCTTTTTGCTGTTTAGTCTCTAGTGTCGAAGTTTTTTCTATTATTTGAGGTGATGCAGAGATATCTTCGTTTTCCTTTTTCAATGCTTCTCCTTCAAGCTTTACCTTTTCAGTAACCCCTCTTTGCTGAACTTTGAGATAATCATCCATCCGTTTTTTTATCTCGTTCAGTTCTCTTTCTATCTTCCCAAAACGATTATCCAGCCTACTCAATAAAACAAAAAACATAATTAAAACGAGTAGTGCGTATACGGTATTTATATCGTCCATAATATTTTAGATTTGAGTTCCATATCACAAATATATAAAATATTGCTACACAGAGCGATTATTCCAGTAAGAATGATTCAAATCAAGAGTGAATTAACAGAGATTCAAGCCCTTTCACTTTGCTTTGTATGTAATTTCATTATAGCTAATCAGAATATCATTATAGCTAAAAGGAAGATGCTAATAGCAAAAACAAATATGCTAATAGATTATTTTTTTCATTGGGATGATTAAAAAAAACATTGCAGTGTTTGCCACAATTAATGCAATGATTTTAGAAAGCACTGTAATGACATTTTTTCGATATGTAATGTGATGAATACGGTAATGAGAAGCCCTCCCTTCACCCGCAAACAGTTTATTCATCGAGAGTTCAGAAGAAAGGTGAAGAGGATTGAAAAAATAGCTATTTGCAGGGGAAGTGTGGAGTACCTCTTATTCCCCCTCTAAAGCGTAGCTTTAGGTAGGCAAAAGCTATGCTTTACGTTCCCTAAAGCTATGCTTCTTCAAGGTAAAACAACCTACATTTATAATCAGTGTAAGCGCTTCCATATACCTCAAACTCATAATCAAAAGCCCAGGCAAGTATTAATGGTCCTAAAATAAGAAAAGAAAAGGCAGCTGAAAGCGAAAATACCTTATTTCAGGATTCGCTTTCAGCCGCCTTCTCTCTTTCAGCAGGCGATCACAAAGAATCGCCGAATACTGAAATTATATGATTACTGTGCTGATTCGACCAATACTACACGGTTCAGAATCGGTTGACCGAATTTGTCAACACCACCACCGGCTGCAACTTTCAATCTATCGGCAGAGATGCCATACTTCTTAACGAGCAGGTCTTTAACAACTTGTGCACGTTCCAAACTCAACTTCTGGTTGAAAGCCGGAGTACCTGTTGCAGAGTCTGCATATCCGTTGATTGTGTATGTAGCGTTCGGAGATTCTTTTATCTTGCTGGCAAGATATGACAAGTTCATTTCTTCCTGCGGAGACAATTTATCAGAACCGATCTTGAAGAATACAGTACGTGGAGCAATGTTAGTATCTGTTATAACAACTTCTTCAGTATCTTCTACTTCAACCGGTTGTTGTGCATTTGCCAACTGCTGTTGTAATTGCATATTAGCTGCTGCCATTGCATTCATCTGGTTACGCATCTGGTTTAATTCAAGTTCAGAGATAATCTGTGGAACCGGACGTTGGAATCCGCGAGTTGGGAAATAATAAGTTACACCAATAGTAGCACCTAAGATACCATCGTAGTCAGGTTTACTTCCGTGTTCGCCGTCAAACTTGCCTTCCAGACCTGTTGCACTCAATTCCAGATTCAAGTCAACAGCATTCGACAAACGGAAGCGGTTGATAATACCTGCATTGAAAGTAGCGGAGTTAGTGTGAGGACGAGAATAAGCATGAGCCCAACCGGCACCAATATAAGGGATAATTTCATATACACGGTTCGGATTGTATCCACCGAAAAGTGCATTCAGGTTAATCATCAAATCACCATGCAAGTTCATGTAGTCCCATCTTTGTTTGTAAGAACCATCTTCTCTCGGACCGCCAACCACATAATTAGCATTTTCGCTGGTGGTAAATCCTTTGGCTTGTAATCCGCTGTACTGCAAACGCAATCCGAATCCCGGAGTTACCCATTTACCAACAGACACGTTAAATGTGGGAGCAACACGATCTCTGAACTTACCGATATGGTCATTGTTTCCATACAATACCTGGGCACCTCCTCCTACAGAGAAGAACCAGTTACTCCAGAAAGGATTAGTTATTACTTGATATTTATCTTGCACCTGAATCACTTCGTATTCAGTTACAGTCATTGTCTGCTGCGCAGAAGCGACAGACGCAACGCCGGCAAATGCCAGCAACATCAGAATCTTTTTCATATACCTAATAGTTAAGTGGTTATTTAAATCTTTTTCTTTGTTGAACTATTTAAATAACACGAACTGAACTAAAAGGTTTTAGGAAAAGATGAATTTATTTGTTTTATTTGAATAATCTTTCGATGTCCTCCTCCTTAATGGTTGTCAAAACGGTTTTCCCATCGGGTGTGTAATTCGGTGAGGGACAGGCAAAAAGGTTGTCTACAAGGCTTACCATTTCCTCATTGCTCAGTACCTGACCGTAGACGATAGCCGCCGCACGTGCCAGTGTCAGAGCCAGAATATTCTGGACTTCTTCCTTGACATCATTCGCTTTTTCCATAGCTGTATGTAGCATATTACGTACCAATTCCACCGGATTCAGTCCTTCGATGCCTGAAGGAATACCGTTGATAGCATAGCTGCCTCCACCCAGATCGCTCAGATCGAAACCTACTGCCGACAAATCATCCATAATGCTTTGCAGTACGGCAGCTTCCGAAGCGGGCAACTGTAATATTTCCGGGAAAAGAACACCTTGTGATACGCCCTGTTTCTGCTGGATTTGAACCATATACCGG
>ENA-OPCX01000553-OPCX01000553.1-human-gut-metagenome-genome-assembly--contig:-NODE-553-length-18700-cov-11.873049_pt1 | contig 18700 bp, 14 predicted proteins | sample MGYA00241570_ERZ501491 | MGnify/ENA primary metagenome ERZ501491 (study PRJEB25962, sample SAMEA2042620) | human gut metagenome | biome: human gut; feature: human-associated habitat; material: faeces... | reverse complement strand
TCATTTCCATACCGTCACGATATGAAAGCGGATTGCCTATTTCATCATAGGTTATAGTTTCTCCGTTGTAGCTTGTAAGTTTGTCGCCCCAGTTTGAGTCATCATATCCGTATGTATTTACTCTTGAATCATATAGTTGTCCATGAGCACCAATCCTGCTGACAGTTTCTGTAAGAATATTTCCGGCTTCATCATAATCGTATCGGTATTGTTTTTGATTAATATAATCACAGGAAGTTATAAGTTGATTAAATTCGTCATATTCATACAAATATAATCTTTGCCAGTCATTGTTTACCTTTTTATAAATGTCGGTAATATTGCCATTGGTGTCATACTCATATTTATAAGTATCTTTACCAATGGTTTCTTCATTAATTTTTGTTGTGGTAAAATTTTCTCCACGATTACTGTCATAGTAAGTGTAACTCATATCAAGCGGAGTTTTTAATGCAACAGATGATTTTGTCTGTCTGTTTAGTCCGTCATATGTATATGTTACCTTACTTGAAACATCAGAAGAATATTCTGTAAGCAAATTGTCTTTGCCGTAAGTAAAGCTGTGCACAATTGAACTGTCGCCGTTTTTGCTTGCGAGTTTTGTTACATTGTTATTTAAATCGTAATCATACTCATAAGCCGAAACAAACTTATTTTCAGCGTCGGTTTTTGAAATATCTGTTTTTACCTGTCGCACAAGTCGGCCTGTTGTATCATAATCATAGTCATACTGTCGATTATTTACAAAGTCTTTATGGCGCATAACCGAACCTGTTTTATCGCTTAAAAAGCTGAATGCAAGTTTGCCGTTATAGAAAAGTTCCTTAACATTGCCGTATTTATCGTAATTGTAATTTACGGTCTGACCGTTTCCGTAGGTTACTTTTTGAAGTATGTTGTTATTTGTGCCGTAATCAAAGGCTGTAAGCACCTGTGAACCTACTTTGTTTTCGGTTGTATTGTAGAACTTGTCATAGTCGATGATGTAATCGGTATTTGAATGGTTGATTTTTGTTAGAAGTTTTCCAGACTCATCATAGGTGTAGTTATTCTGTGCCGTAACATCAGTGTAGGAATCGGTCTGCGATACGCTGAGCAGATTACCGTTGTTTTCGTCATAGGTATAGAAAATCTCTGCACCTGTATCGTTATCCTTTACACTATCAAGATAGCCTGTAGTTGAATTGTAATTATATGTATCACAGTTGCCGTCCTGATCATACAGCTTGAACAAAAATCTACCATTTTCAGTATAGTCCAGATTTGATTTTAGTGCAAGTGTTTTTTCGGAATTATTTGCTTCAAGTGCTGTTGCCTGTCCTTTGGAATTGTAGGTGTAGTTGTATTCAACTCCGTTCTGACTTATTGCCTTAGTCATATTATGATTATCATCATAGTCATAAGTGTAGCCATAGCCTTTTGCATCAACTGATTTTGTAAGATTTGAATCGGAATACTCCATTTTGGATTTTTGTTCTGCATTAGAAGTTACAGTTACAAGTTCGCCGTCATCGTTATATGTATAACTCGGAACAGAATCTTTAATAAGCTGTGCGTTGTCAAAGTAAGCCGTGTTGTACTGTTTGGTAAATCTAAGGAAAACCGTAACTTTAACAGGTACTTTATTTGCATCTGTTTCATCACTTAGATTAAATGCAAACGAAGTGTATTGCCATACACCAACGGACTTGTTGAAAGACTGCGGCTTCTTTCCTTTTGCACTTCCGTCGCTGTACTTTACCTCAACATACAAATCGAATCGGGAAGTATCGTTATCCGTTACTGCTACAGAATCACCTCTTGACCATGCACTGAAAATATAGGTATCGTCTTCACTGCCGCTTACAGGCACATCCTGATAAATTTGTTTGTTCTTTGTAACATCACCACGGATTTTAAACGATTTTCTGCCGTCGCATTTTGTATAGGTGGTAGTTGTATCATTTGAGGAATTTAAAGTTAAATTATGATTACCCCAAAATGTTGGCATCAAGTTACTTCCTGTAGTTTCAAAGTTTGAATTTTGAAGAAGATTGTATTTATTGGGAACATCGCCCTCTTCAAGCTGTACACCGTCAAAATACGCTGTTCCTGTAGTACCTCTTACGGCAAGATATACGCAAGAATTTGTTGTGTTTTCAGGAACGGTAAAAGTAGTATAAATTCTCTGCCAACCGTTATTTATATTTTTATCTGTTGTGCCTGTTATGTGCTCTGAATTATATTGATTAAATGTACCGTCCGCAAATTCGGTTTTAACTCCGATTAACGCACCGACATCCGTGCCTTTTAAAATATTTGAAGTTTTTACATATGCCGATAATGTATATGTTTTGCCCGGTACAAGCACATTATTGCCTGTTGTTTGCCTTACGCCGCATCTTGAATCTTCACCTGCGGTATTTACTTTAACTTTCAGCGATTTTTGTCCAAAACATTTTTCTTCCGAAACATAGCTTGTTGAATAATCAATACCGCTGCCTTGGCTTATATTGCTCCAATATGTACTGCTTTCCAAGCTGTGGTTTTTAAGTAAATTTTGAACATTGGTTGTTGTCGCATAATTAGTTGTAACTCTGTTAAGATTTTTCAGGTTATTTTTAGATGTATCGGCTTGTCCATCAGTATAAGAATAAACCGCTGCGCCCATTTTTTCGCCGCTTTGCAAACGGTTTTCAACAGATATTGTTCTGCCGAAATTATCAAATTGATATACAGATACGCAGTCGTCACTGTTGCCATAGACACCGTCAAGACCTGAAGTGCGGATATTTGTTAAATTAAATTCATTACGGCTGAATGTAATCTTTTGACCTTGTGTTCCGTCAGAAGCATATTCTGTAACAGACGAAACTTTTTTGCCTGAATTAAGCGAAGTATATCCAAAACAAACTTTATAACCGTCGGTATCTGTTACACTTGTCATGGAACCGTCATTATCGTATTCAAATGTTATTATTCCATTGTCGGGGTTTTGAATTTGAATAAGTCTGTCGTTGTTGTCATATCTGAAAATTCTTGCTTTTCCCGCTGAGTTTGTAACCTTTGTTATACAATGCTCGCTGTTTCTGTTAAATGTAAGTTTATCTCCACAAGCATCTTCTATTGTACTTATTCCTTTTGCAGAATCTAAATTAATTTTAACGCTGTTAGAATTTGAATCCGTTGTCTTAACAAGAACACCGTCACTGTTAAATATCAATTTGTTATTTTTTTCATCTTTAATTGTGTACTTTTCAGCTGAATTTGACGAATTAACGGTTAACTCCAGCTTTAGACCGTCTTCATCTTTATATGTTGTTTTACCGTCTATTGTTTCCTTTATAAAATAATGGTCCGTACCATCTTCATCAGTATATACATACGGATAATTATCTATTAAGTAATCTGATGTGCTAAACTTTGATGACGGATAAAGTGTCTGCTGATAATTCAGTTTCCAACCTTTTCCGGCATACGGAAATGAGCTTGTAAAATGTGAATTACTTGTATATCCGTTAAATATATGCTGTAAAGAAACAGAGCCACTGCCGACAGTAGAATTATCAGATGTAATAAAAGTCAAGTTTCCCGAATAGTCATTAATATACGCAGTACCTGCCGTACCGACAGAGAACGAAGAATAAGACCAATAGTTTTCAAGACCTTTATTGTTTCTGTAAGTAATAGCGATTACCGGGCGTGGTATTGAGGAAGACGGATAAGAACCCGAATAGAATGAAGCACATTGTTCTTCATCACTTTCGTTTGTTGATTTTAATACAACACCGTAGTTTTTGCTACCGTTATACCATTTTTTTACAATATTTGTAATATCCCAATCATGCCATGTTCCGTTATCGGAAGTTAATTTTTCATAATCAAGCGCTGTTCCGCTAAAATCGGCACTATTATTCCAAGTAATTGTTTTTTGTGACCAATCGCTTGTAACAGGATATGCGCCTATATACATATCATCATAAAAAGAATTCTGATAAAGATGCATATTCAGTTGCGCCGAAACAACAATATCTCCCTTATTGAGCTTAGGCAATTCATTTAACTTTATATAAGTTCTGTACATACCGGAGCCATATGTTCCGACATATACAGTTCCTGTATATCCCGTATCACTGCCATAGCCGTAAGAAGTATTTGGATTTGAATTATCTACATATGCACATGATGTTTTATTCCATTTTTGACTTGTGGTGAAAGTAGGGTCAAGAGTTACAGGAAATACTCTTTCATCGTCCTCAAGCCAACTTTTATCATAAGATAAAGTAACCGTCAATTTATTGTTTTTCTGATTTGTAATTTTCACCGAAACATCAGAACTGCCGTTTCCCGCAGAATCCGTCATATACGGAGCTTCAATTATGTATACTTCTTTACCGTTTTTATCTGTAAGCGATATTTCCCTTTCATTTTTTTGAACTGCATTCAAATTGTTTATTTTATATTGAATTACAAATTCATTATTTACATTTTTACTTTTAATAATAAAATTTTCTTTAACACCCAATGAGTTGACAAGACATTGCAAGTCTATGTTGTCATAAATATTTTCATAGAGCATTTCAGACATAAGATTTTCTTGTGCAAGGAAAGCATCATTACCGGTAAGTTCTTCTGTGTTATCAACTAATTTACCTTTACTGTAATTAGTGCCTTTATAACCCCAACTTACCATGTAATCGTCAAACTCAACTTTAATCATATTGTTTAGTTTGGCTTTATTCGATAAATTGACATTAATATTACTGTTTTGATTTTTATAGTATTTTTCATTATTTGCAATTCCTGCTTCATCTTCGGTAGCGTTTCCGTTTACTTCGGACAATGAATTATTATATTCCACCCATTCGTCATTATTGTCTTTATAATGCACCGGGTACTCATACTGCGCCGCCATCGTAGAGCCGTCACTCATTCTAAAATACTTTGTGTACTCATCTCGTTCAGAAACCAATTCACCGACAATAGTGTTTTCTGTATCATTTTCTTCTGCAGACGAGAATTTTGATAAATTTGCCGCAACCGCCTGTACAGGAAAAGTGAATGCTATTGTTGCCGTTAATGTTACCGATACGGCAGATAATAATTTTTTAAATACACCCATAAATAAAACCTCCTCAATTATTGATATACAGAACTGTTCATTTTACATCAAATCATAATAACCACACACAAATCATAATAACCACACACTAAATAAAAATAGATTCGTATTTCAATATAATCTTTTGTGGGATTGAAATATACGAATAAATTTACAACAATCTAAACGTCTGTTGAAAATACATCACAAATGAAGTTAAAATTTCATTTAGGCTATTTCTGCTACTTTCAAAAGCAGTAAGCAAACAAATGATGCCACAATAGATAATAATGCAAATTACAAAAGCTTTGAACTTCATAGGTAAATCCTTATATTTTTTAACTTAATCGGTTACCATATAATTATGCAAATATCTGCGGCACATTAAATTTGCAGCAGATATTTTTGAATAATTATGAATTAATGACATTTGTTTCTGTATGGCAATTTTTATTTATAATAACTTTACACTATAATTTAACCGCCATTTTCCATCTTTTAAAAGATAACCGGTTATCAGCAATTGATAATCAATAAGATTATTCTTCCTTGTTTTTGCTTTTTTCAGCAAAATATGTCTTGAGCGATTCAGGCTCTTTGGGCTGACCGCACAAATTAAACGAAGCTGTATTGCAAGCTACCTTTACTGCACACTCAGACATTTTCTTTAATACTTCACTTATTTTTTTCATTTTTTCCAACTCCTTGTTTTAATTTTTCTATAATAATCATTGCATCTACAGTAAATATTGTTAGTAACACAATGATTAACATATAGTTTTGGTGTATTGAAAATAAAGCAACTGATAAAATTATATTTATACACAGTGCGATAACAGAAAGCTTCTTCTGCTTTGTTGGATTAAAAATTGTTTTACCGTTGCTGTAAACCGGACATATTTTAATAAATAAAATGAGAGAAAGAACAAATATCATCAAAGCAATTAAAACAATAATGCTATAGGATAACTCAGATAAGATATTAGTCATCAACAAAATCAATATATAGCTAATCATAGTCACAACAAAACATTTTAAATATGAATTTGCATGATAACCACCGCTAAAAAATCTTATACTAGAAAAAGATATTATAAACAATATAGTTTCTACAAATTTTCCGATTAAGCCTCCTATCAGTATCAATGCACCAGTTTCAATTATTGATGATACTAATAATTCAAATCCATAGACATATATTTCAAAAGGTATTTTATCTGTTTTTTTACAAACTAAAAAAGCTATTCTTTTTGACAGAATATGTAGCATATAATACATCTCCTGTAAAAAGAATAGCATATCTTCAACTAATTTGTATTAAACTGGGAAAAATCAACAGTTTTCTGGTAAATTTCTGTTATCCAAAATAACAGAAACTATAAATTCATTATTTTTTTCTGAAACAACTACATCTCCTCCGTATTTTTGGGCAATACTTTTTACTATGGTAATTCCTTTACCGTGATTTTTCTTATCTGCCTTATCAGTCTGTAATAAAGGATTTTTAGACAGTACAGAATCAGTAATTTTATTTTTACATTTAATAATAGAATAATCCCCTTTATGTTCCGTACTGAAATAAATTTCTCTGTTTTCAATTTCATTTTCCGATAAATATGAAATCGCATTATCAAAAATATTTCCTATTATCGAAATTATATCCGAACCGTTACTAAACATTTTCATATCATTGTAAACACTTAATCTGACCAAAATTCCATTACTTCTTGCTTTTTCAATTTCAACATTCAACACCGCATTCAATAAATAATTTTCAGTATTAACAACAGAACCTATTGACGAATACTTATCCGTCAGGCTCCGGCAAATTTTATGTGCTTCATCATACTTACCCTCAACAATCAGATTATCAATACAAGCAACACTGTTTTTCATATCGTGACGCAACATTTTTGTGTTTTCGATCTGCGTATTTGAGTTTATAATATTTTTCTCATACAAATCTGCTCGCTGTTCTGATAATAATAGCTTTGTTCTTATCTGATTATCTCTGTTTATCCTTGCAATCATAAACCAAACCATTCCGGCAATCAAAATCATACTGATGCAAATTATTGACAACAACATAATTAAATTTGATTGATAATTTGTAAGAATCAATATATAAACAGTTATATAGATTATCGCCATAGTCAACACAGGAATAGCAATAAAAGCTATTATGTTTGAAACCTTCTTCAAGCTGTACACTTTTGCTTTTGTACGCCACATAATCAAAAAAACTATCACAGTTGTCAAATTCACAAGCACAACACATAAATATCTAAAAATACTTGACTGTGACCCCAACTGTTCCAATGTTAAACCTACTACAAACGATGTAAGATATAAAAAACCATATGATATAATCGTGTTGATTAACGAAGCAATTAGAGGAAGTATTATTTTTATTGCCGGTTCACCTCGAAGACAAACCAGACAATATATTTCGTGTAACATAATGCCTATCAACATATCAAGCATTATGATATACGGATTGTTAAATGTGAAATAAGTTAAAATAAAAAAATTTAAAATAACAAATACTGAAAAAAATATTATATTGCATTTATGCGAATATTTCCCACCTAAAAAAGCCCAAAAAAAGCCAATAAAATATACTGACTGCACAAAGTTTACTATCAATTCAAAGCTATAATTAAACATTCATATTCCCCCAACCATTTAAAATACTCTTTTCTAACATTCTCTCTGTATTTTTTGTTAAGGGGAATGTTTATATCATTTTGCAATAATACGCAATCAGCAGCAATATATTGAACCGATTTATTATTCACTGCATAACCTATATGCGGTCTTATAAAACCATATTTTGAGATGTTTATAAATTCAGTATTCATATCACTTCTTACCTTATAATCTTGATTTCGTGTGTGATACACAACATAATTTTTTATTTTTTCAAGATAGATAATATCATCAATAATAACAGGTATATCTTTTCTTTCAGTATGTAATACTATAGTCTGATGTAATTCTTTAAAAAAACTATTAGCGTGGTTAATACATTCATATAAATCTGATTCTATTTTATTTTTCCTTATAAAAGAATACGGAAAGCTTTTTAATGCTTCAAATACCAGTTCATCGTGACTAGTGACAAAAATAAGGAATGGTATTTCAGCAGAACCCTTAAATTCGTTTAGTCTTTTAGCTGTAGCAATGCCATCAATCGAAGGCATTTCAATATCAAGAAAAATCAAATGATATTTTTTATAATTATCAAGTATATCAAATCCGTTTGAATACTTGTCAATTTTAAATTCCAAATTAAGTTTTTCACAAACCTCGGTTATTTTGTTGATTAAGCTTTCAACAAATTCAATTTCATCATCCACAACCGCAATTTTTATCATATCTTCACCGCCCATTTTATTCTAACAAATACTAAAATGTTTTTCAATATACACTTATGTAATTTACGATTTTAAAAATGGTTTTCTATAAATTTTATAAATTAAAGAGCTATTTCCCCCATTCTCCCTATATCTTTGCTTGGTTACTATCAATCCAACTTTCTTCAAATCCTTAATAGCTCTTCTGACTGTGGCAGGCGACAGCTTTATGTCGCCTGCTATTGTTTTTACAGAGGGCCAGCATTCACCGTTTTTGTTTGCTCGGTCATATAGGTAGGTATAAACAGCTACAGCTCTGTGTGGTAAGTCCATTTGATAGAGAAAAGTTAATCTACTCATTGTCCAGCACCTCCTGTGGTGGTCTTTCGGTTCTTATAACTACTTTTCTTTGCTTGTCTGCGTTCTGTTCAACGTTTGAATTTTCGGGTTCTTCTGTTGATTCGTCTTGCTGTTCTGAATTAATAGTATCGTCACTGTCGGTCTGTTCCGCATTTGGAGAGGTCTTAAGATTTTCATTTTTCTTCTTTTTGTCATCGCTCGCTTCATCAAAATCCGAGTCAGTCACAGGCTGTTCAAGATATTGAGGACAGTATGTTTGGATTATGTTGTTGAACAAATCCGAACGGTTGGCATAGTGGACTTCACGGTTGCCGTTTTCCATGACCTCATACTTTTCCTCAAACTCAATACCCCATTTAAAAAACAGCTTTAGCTTAACTTTCATTGGATAAAAACCTGTTTTCATAACAACAAATGTACCTTTTGGAAGTGACTTAAGCTCATCAGGTGTCATCAAAGGTCTTTCTATCATCTGTAAGGATTGTGACGGATCATTTTTGCTCCTGCTGACAGAGCCTGACATAACAGTTCTTGAACCGAGTGCTTTTGATAGGACTTCCGCACTTGTGCTGTTTGGAGCAAAGCCGCCGAAAATGGTCAGCTGTGTGTTATCTATGATAACATCAGCACCCTCTTTGCCGTAATTTTTCTCAAGTTGTGCGAAGGATTGAATTATTGGCACTATCTGTAACCGCCTTGAACGGGAGGCAGAGAACATCATCTCTGCCGAATCAATCTTCGGCAAGGTTCCAAATTCATCGCAGAAGAACACACAGCGGTTTTTCAGTACACCGCCGTTTTCATCTGCGACTGACAGTATTTCACGGTAAAGCTGTTGGATTATAAGCGAAACCATAAAGAATGTGTTAGGGTTTTCCTCCGGCATTACAATGAAGATTGCACACTTTTCATTGCAGAATTTTTCAGCGTCTATTTCTGTATCAAAACACAAAAGCTGTTCAAGCTCGGAGTCGAGAAAAGCATTCAACCTTGAAAGTGCCGTACTCATAACGCTTGACATACTCTGTTCGGCTGTGTTCAGAGCCGCCCCTGCGAACCACTTTGCTTTGTGGTCGTCGGGAAGATAGTCCATTAAAAGCTGAAACTGATTTTTGCCTTTCTTATTGGTCGGAGCAAGTAACTCCTGAATGATTTTGAATACCGAAACAATATGCCGTTCTTCGGGTTCACAAAACTCTGCAACAAGTAATATCGTGGCAGTAAGCAGTCCCTCTGCGGCATCATAAAAATATGCGTTTTGTCCGAATGATGCCGAGTCCATACCGGAAAGAATAATCGTCTTTGAAATGATTTTTGCATACTTTTCTGCTCTTGCTTTGTAAACAAGCTGTTCGGGCTCGGCTTTGTATAAGTCCATATACTTATTCACAAGATGCAGGAGATTGTTGCCGTGAGAGCGTGTTGGGTTACGCAAATCTATTACTGAAATTTTGTAGCCGTAATACTTTTCTGCAATCGTTCCATAATTCCGAACTACATCACCCTTTGTGTCGGTTGACAAAAATGACATACCAGTAGCGCAGGCATACTCAATGCACGGGTAAAGCCAATATGCGGTCTTGCCGACGCCTGCCGCACCAATCATCAGAGCGTGGACATCGCCTGTGTCAACCATTGCTGTTGTTCCCTTTTTTCTGTTCTTGCAACCGACAACTATACCTTGTTCAGTTGGTCTGCTGTCTGGATTATTTCTCCACTCGTTAGGCTGAAAATCAATTCGTTTGTATGTTTTTTTGACTTCCTTTTTGGTCGCCCAACGAGCTGTGCCGTATTGCCCTTGTCCGACTGTTTTATTTTTTATTTGATTTAGTGAATAGTGATTGCCGACCGTAGAAATTATTATGAACAAGGCAAACATTGAGCCTGCAACAATAATCAGAGTTATAACACTTGACGGCATATTTCATCAGTCCTTTCACCGTTTAAAATATCCTCATTCCAGTCTTTATGTATAGGAATGAGGATTTCGCTTTTGATATTCATTGAGTTTAATTTATCGGCTATCCGTTTGTTTGCTGTCTGTCCTGCCTCGTCATTGTCAAAGCAGAGAAACACATTTTTGATGTTTGGATTATCTTTAAGACATTGAAAAAGCACCCTGTCCGAAACGGAACAGGATGCCGCATAGCTGTGTTCTTGCCAGTTTTCCTTGTGCATTGAAATGTAAGAAAGCATATCAATGGGAGCTTCGAATAAAAATAGCTTTTCGCTTGTGCCGTTAAAGTGAAAGCTGTACTCGGGCTGACTGCCTGCAACATTTCCCTTGTACGAATTACTTGTTACTGTTCCTCGCTTGTGAGCATGGCGAGGTTTACCGTTTGAATCGTAGCCGACAAAGACAGCGTTGTGATAATAGGCTGACTCATAAATCATTTTCTTCCGCACAAACTCAAAAAGCACATCTTTATCAATTCCACGGGTCAACAGCAGATAAGAAAAAACTCTGCTCATTCTGTCATTTCTCGGTGACAATTCAAAGGGTTTATGACTTTTTTCTATGGGCGGTGAGGTTATGATTTGACCGCCGCAGTTATTCAAAAGCATTTTCACCGCTTCTGCATAGTCCTTGTTGTAAAATCTGCGGACAAAATCAACCGCATCACCGCCTATCTGTTCGTACTGATGATACCAGAGGTGACCTCTGATTGTTACCTTTTGCGAGCCGTCAAGCCATTCGTATTCTGAACCTGATTTCTTGACTTTCTCGCCTTGGCTGATTAAAAAATTAGCAAGGTCGGTTCGCCTTGCCTGTTCTCGCTGTTCTTTTGTAAAATGAATGTAGGTTGATATTGTAATCACTTCCTTGTATATATTTTTCTTTTCTGCTGTAATATCTTATAGTGGGTAGTTCTTCTCTTATCACCGTGACAGGTGGCACCTGTCAGTGTTTGGTTGCAGTTATTTCTTGGTGGAGAACTGATATATATATAGACATTTCACTAAATGTATAGTACAATTATTTTGTTCAAGTAACTAAAAATCAAAATCAATAAAGGAAGCTGTCATGACACATAAACGATCTGAACAAAAATTTCCCAGCGTTGAACATGATTTAACAGGATTTCTTAAAAAAATCTGGGAAGAAGGTTGGCTTGATGAATATTCTGAAGAACATTTTTTAATCAAAGCAATAAATAATAACTTGTCAGATATAAAATGGGCAAGTCAATTCATCAACAACAACTCAAATAGCTTTTATACTGCAATAAAAAGCGATGGAAAAATTGACTTTAAACAATTCACTTCAATTTTTCTTACAAATTTCTCATTGCGATTACATGCCATGTATCTTCGTTTTGGCGAACATCATATTAAGAAATTCATCAAGGAGCAATTATCTGCTGGAAAAGAAAAATATAATGAGGATCAATTTTTTCAAGCTATGTCTGAAATAGAAGTATTAAGTTTCTTTAGTTCAAGATGTAATTGGGACAATATTTTATATGAGCCACCCCTTGGTGAAAATGCATCAAATCCAGAAGCTTCTTTCGAAATCAACCAACCTGACAACACAAAAATAAAATTTAACATTGAGGTAAAAACACCTAGTTTTACCCTACCTACTGATAAACAAGAAGAATTATTTATTCCTAATATCCTGTTATCAAATGAAGGAAGAGAAAAAATAAAAGCTTTATGTGATGAATATAATATCACTTGTAAATTCCCGAGAGTAACAAAATTAGTAGATTTCATTAATAGTGCGTCAAAAAAATTTAGAGTGCCACAAAAAAATGAATTTAATCTTCTTTATATCAATTGGTCGTATAGTGATTTCCCATCTAATGGTTTTATAGAAGCTTGGTCTTTACTAACTAATGAATTAAATGGAATAATAACACATCCGGAGATTGGAACGAAGTTACCTTTTAAAAAACCTATTTGTCCTGAAGCCTATAAAAAAATAACAGCAATAATTGTATATACAAGTTCATTGGATCAACTAATGTTTACTAATTTCCAACATGTTTGGCAAGTAACCGATAATAATGTTGGTCATCGTTTTCGAATGTTTCTTCTCAACAACAAAGCAAATAAAGAAGATCTATTTAATTTCACTGTAATGAACCCAGATATACCAAAACCCAATTGCTTTAGGTGTATGTTTAGTATCAAACCATCTAGACATAAGAACAAATTTGAATTTTCAGATAAAGCAATAAATATAATTAATAATTATTTTTTGACAGATTGCGATTTATAAATAATATAAGCACTTGATTAATTTTGTGATTACATCTTTAACCCATGCGCTTGCTTCTTATCCTGAATCTTCTGCTGTAACTTTTTATCCGTCCTCTGGGCTTTCTGCTTTTCTTCAAAGCGAAGCCTACTTTGAATCATATTGCAGAGGTAACGCAGTAGATAAAGAGAGGAAACCGCAACGCTGTTTCGGTTGGTTTTAATTGAATAATGAGGATACAGAACACCTTTGCCTGAATCAAAAACTGATTCGGCAGAGGTGTTTTCTTCATATTCAAAAGGATTTGAAACAGATTCTTCATCCGTATTCTCGTTTTTCTCAACTTCATCTTCAGTGAGATTTAATTTCAACGCTTCCTTAATTACAGCGTTCTTGGTTGACTTAAATTCCTTATTTTGGGCAAGAGGAATCCTGTCAGGAATTTCATCTGTGTAGGTACGAATTGTATTTTCTTTTTGCTCATACCAAAGGTCATATAATTTTTTAATCCTGTCATCATTTGAAAGCTCATCAACAATGGAATCCACAATCGCCTTTACATCAAGTTTAAGATAGCCGTAAACCTTTTTACCTTTCGTTTGTGAAAGTCTGTCGGCAAGTTCCAACAGCTTATGCTGAATTGATGCGCTGACATAGATTTCTGAGTTGATTTTTGAAACCAAATTCTCTACAATGTCACGAGCCTCAGCACGGAGCTTATCCCTGTGTTCGGTTTGTTTCTGATAGATACTTGTCAAGTCCTGACGGAAGATTAGCTTTGCAAGGTTTGACTTGATATTTTCAATGCCTTTTTCAGTCAGATACGCTTCGTTCGGCTTTGTTGAATATACAATCATATGAATGTGCGGATGATGTCCCTCGTTATGAAACGCCGCATACCATCGGAAATTTTCGGGAGCGATTTTCATATTTTTCGCTATCATATTTCTTTGTGAGCGAATGAGATTCATCCATGCCTTTGCATTGTTATAGCCCAGCCGTTCTGCATCCTCACGCTTCAAAGAAATGATATAAGTCCACACATTACTCTTGCTTTCTGCAACTTCTTTTTGCACATCAGATAAAACTATAGGCACACCGTCATCGGTAAATAAGCCGTGTGAAGATACTTTTTCTACTCTCGGTCGCTGTGCAATGTAGCTTATATATTTTTCTCGGTCGCCGAATAGTTCAGCGTGAGCTTCGGCAATCCGCAAAATCAATTCATCTGCATTACCTCTGTTCGGCTTATCAAGATAATCCTGATACTCATACAAGTCCTTTGAGTCAGGATAATCAGAAAGCAATTTCTTAATAATCTGTTTTTGTCTTTCGGTTGTTTCCATAAACTTTTGTGTACTGTCAGCCTGTGCAACTCCGTCACGGGTGGCAATGTATGAAACATAATTTCCGATATGAGTTTTGGGATTCGGTTTGATGTACGGTGATTTCATAATAATTCTCGGCATAGCTTACCCTTTCTGGAATCTAACCGCATCATCAAACTTATATTTACCGCTGTTTCGTTTGACCTCATCAACACATATTTTTCTTAAATCCCTAAGCTGTCCTTCGGTAATATCATTGGTCGCCGCAATAACATGCATCAGCATTGCAAGCTCTACACCCTGTTTGAACAGAACTCTTGCAATCCTGTCCTCTGTATCAAGTATTTTTGAACTGATGACAGATTCAAGTGCAGGAGTAAGCACACGACTTACATTTTTTAAGTTTAGCCAAGCAATGTAAAATTCAATAGCGTTTGAAATAAACTCACTTCGTGATGTTGCATTGGTTCTTGAGATTGCATTGTCGCAGGCTTTGAGTAAATCCTTACCTATATACAGTCCTATTCTCTTTGAGTCGTTGTCCATTTTTCACCTTTCCTTTCGGTAACACTTCGAGTATTATGAGAAAATCTCATCAAAACGGCAAAATCGGGCAGTTAGGAATACAAGCGGTAACACAATGCTAAAAAAGTAACACCTTTGAAAATCCCCGAACGGCGTTGCCGGTCGGTGTGTTTCGGCAACCGTTGCTCTGCAACGGAATACGCCTTTATCCTGCTTAAATACCTACCCTTGAAAAACTGCCCAAATTGCCGTAACTTCGATTTTTCACACCTTGCCACAAACCGCCCAATTTCGGCTTTTATTCGATTTCGGATACTTTTCCGACTTCTCCTTTAAAAGCCGACACGAGGCGAATGTGGCGAGAATACCGCCGTTATTCTGCTTTTATTGATTTGCCGTTTATTACTTCAAAATTACACTCTGTATATGACAGTCCGTACTCCTTAACCTCACGATTCAGAATATCGAACATTGATTGTTCAATACTTCGAGGGGATAACTTGATTTCATCACTTAAAGTGTCATAGCAAATCCATTCTTCACTGTTGGGTGTGTCCTTTACAAGAATATCAAATCCGAGGAGCATTTTATCGGGAGTAGGAAATACTACGGCGTTGATTTTTACACAGCCGACTGTGAGTGAAGCAAACAGAGTGTCGTGCTTGTCTTTTGAATTTTCGGAAAGTAATTTCTTAACCTCGTTCACAGACAAATACATTTTGAAAATATATTTATCGCTGAGATGCTTTTTCAATTTCTTTCTCTCGTTCATAAACTCATGCCACCTATTCTCATATCTTCATCTTCATCAGGTGAATCAAACAGATTGTTCTGTTCAAGGTTATCGTAGAATTTCTCTGCACTGTCATTTACGGCTTCGTTTAAAACATTCAAGTCAAAACCGCAGTCCTTGTACCCCTGCAATACAGTATCATAATAGCTTGCGCTGGGCAATCCGAAATTCTGCTTAAGATTCATAATGTAAACCATCGCTGTCGTTTCCGATCCATTACTCATCCGAACAGGCAAGTCTTGCTTGAAGTAGTGGGAGGGATAACCCTCGTAGCGGTCAAGCAGTTTTTCATCTCTCGGCTGAAGTTCCCACAGTGCAACGGCAACGGACTTACCGACGCAAGGTGCGATTGTTGCATAGGAGCAGTGAGGCATACCCTTGAATTGTAATTCGTAATTTTCGACTACACCCTTTCCGACAAGCTTTGCTGTCGGACAACGGTATTTCATCTGTTTAAGATTAAGGTTACTGCCATAGGCAATGTATAATTTTTTACTCATAATAGATTTCTCTCCTTACATACTCATAATAAAACCCGAAGTTTCTTCCTGTTCATCATTTGGGACAAGATTGACTTCGGGTTCGTTGATATTTATATTTTCGTTTGTGTTATTAAGTTCTGCGGCTCGTTTTTGAGCAAGCCTTTCCTTTTGTTTTTCAGCCTGTGCAGGATCTTTCCACGCAATGTTGCCATCAAGATTTTTCAGCAGATGATGACGAGCTGTTTTGAACTCGTCACCTATCAAACCTAATCTCAAAAGCCAAGTTCTGAAAGTATATTTTTCATTATCCGATACAGTTTTAGCGTGTCTTGCAGACTTCTGTATCAATGCCTGATGACTGATTGCAAGGCACAGCTGAATCGCTGACTTTACTTCTCCTGCGTGTAATGTTGAATTGAACAGACGGAATTCAATCGTACCCTTGTAGAACACGCTGTGAAGATTCAGTGCGTGGTAGCGAGTATCATCATAATGTCGGTAACTGTAGTCCTCTCCGTCATACCACATTGATTTTATCTGCTCCATTGACATCGGAGGACGGTTATTGATTTCATCAAGAAAGCGAGTGTCCATCTTCTGACAGTAATGCTCCCTTGATACATTCACTTTCAATGCCTTGTATAGCAAGTCCTCTTTCGCCGCCATAATGTTTACGATATTGCGAAGCGTTTTGGGTGTATGTCTTGAAGCATCTATGTGACAATGCAAACCACAACTTGAGTTGACTCTCGCTCCTGCGCCACGAAGCTTTCTGACAAGTTCCTGTATGGTTTCAATATCATCGTAATTACAAATTGGAGTGACAAATTCAACCGAGTACATTGTGCTTGCATTCTGTCCTGAACGGTTTTCGCAACGAACGCTTGCGTCACGCATAATCTTCCACATCCTGCCGTCATCATCTCGAACAGAATATGCATCATAACAACCGCCGACATGAGTTGCTTCTGTATGAAAATAACCGGCAATCACTTTCGCCGCAGTACTGCGAGTGATGCCGGTCATTTCTATTTCTATGCCAAAATTTTGCGACCTCAAGTCTTTTCCTCACTTTCAATCTTTGGTTTTTTAGGCTTTGGTGGTTTCACCTGTGAACCTTTCATATCAATGAACTCCCTGACATTTGCAGGGACATATTTTGCGTACAGAGTTAATGCGTCATTAAATTTGCCAAGATATTCAAATCTTCTTCCAACACCATGATATTCTTCGAGTCCCTTTTTAATTAAGCTATAATCTTTGATATAGTTTTGTGATAGAGCAAATGCTGATAGAGCATTGTAAATATTATGTTTTCCATTGATATTTAAATTGATTCTAGTTACATATTTATAATTGTGATAAATATCAAAGCTATAGTGACCTAGATTGTTGCAAGTAATATTTTTGGCTTCATAATCTGCGAAGTTATTAATACCATATGTTATTACATGAGCTTTTGTATATTTTTCTAAATTATTTGAGTTTTTGTCATCATTGTTTTTTACTAAGTAACCGTCTTCTGGTAAAAGTCCTACATATTTGTGAAATGACTTTTTGATGTTATCTAGGTTTTTGAAATAATCTAAGTGGTCATTATCAATGTTGGTAATTATTGCACTGGTTGGATGAAAATGAAGAAATGAATCAACATATTCGCAAGCTTCCATGATGAAATAATTGTGATTACCAATGTGAGTGTTGCTATTTATTTCTGGAAGAATAGCTCCGACTTGAATGGTTGGATTTAAATTTGCTGTTAAAAAGATATTTGCAAGCATACCTGTTGTGGTACTTTTTCCATGAGTTCCTGATACACATAAGGAATTTTTAAATTCTTTCATAAGAAGTCCAAGAAATTCTGCTCTTTCGTAAGATGTTTTGTTATATTTATTTATTGCTATTCTTTCTGGATCAGTTTCATGAATTGCTGCGGTATAAACAACTATATCAGCATTTTCTACCATTTCGGGATGATGTCCGTATTCAATAGTTATTCCTTCTTTTATTAAATTATTAGTTATATCAGATTCTTGAATGTCACTTCCAGTTACTTTTGCATTCATATTTTTAAGCATCAAAGCAATACTACTCATGCTTATTCCTCCTATACCTATTAGGTGTATAGTTTTTTTATTAAACATATTATCACGTCCTTATAAATATTATACTAATTATTATAATTATGTGCAAGCTTTATTAAAACGTCTCAAGATTTTATAATGTAAAATTTTGATATGTCAAATTTTTGAAAAACGAAAAAGTTGAAAAAGTAAATAAATGTAAAAATTTAAAATATTTTTAAAAATACTTGATTTTCTAGATAAATACTTGGTAAACCAGAGGTTTGAGAAAAATACGAACAACGAAAAAACGGGACAAAATTTAGAAAAAATAAAAATTAAAATTTTTAAAATTTAAAATTTTGGTAGACAAATATCTTGGTGAGTATTATAATGAAATTGAGAGTGAAAGGAAGTGTATTATGCCAAAGGCAAATGAAGAAATTTTTGAAACAATCAAAGTAGTTAAAAGAAATGGTTCTAAAGTTGGTTTTAATGGAACCAAGATA
>ENA-OPCX01000546-OPCX01000546.1-human-gut-metagenome-genome-assembly--contig:-NODE-546-length-18755-cov-4.976096_pt1 | contig 18755 bp, 17 predicted proteins | sample MGYA00241570_ERZ501491 | MGnify/ENA primary metagenome ERZ501491 (study PRJEB25962, sample SAMEA2042620) | human gut metagenome | biome: human gut; feature: human-associated habitat; material: faeces... | reverse complement strand
AAATGGCACATAAAAAAGGTGTCGGTAGTTCTAAGAACGGCCGCGAATCACAGAGTAAGAGATTAGGCGTTAAGATATTTGGTGGCGAAGCTTGCAAGGCAGGTAACATCATCGTTCGTCAAAGAGGTACTGAATTCCATCCGGGTGAAAACATCGGTATGGGTAAAGACCACACTCTTTTCGCTTTGGTAGACGGAACTGTACAGTTCAAAGTAGGTAGAGCAGACAGACGTTCTGTTTCTGTTATTCCCGCTGAAAGCGCAGAAGCATAAGTTTCCGGAGAAAAAAATAAAGCGAAGGGATGCAATCCGATTGATTGCATCCCTTTCTTTTTATACTTAAAAATAAGCAAGTTTCTTTTTTGTATTACTTTTGATTTGCACTATCTTTGCCCTCGCAAATCCCGAGTATCATAAAAACAAGTATAAGATATGCTTACCATTAAACAAATTACAGACAACACCGACGCGGTAATCCGCGGACTGGAGAAAAAGCACTTCAAAAACGCCCAAGAAACCATCGGGCAAGTGCTGGAAACCAATGACAAACGACGCAATACCCAAACAATCTTAGATAAGAACCTGTCGGAAGTAAACTCCCTTTCCAAGTCTATCGGACTGTTAATGAAAGAGGGTAAGAAAGATGAAGCGGAAGCCGCAAAAAGCCGCGTAGCCGAATTGAAAGAAGCCAACAAGGCATTGCAGGAAGAAATGGATCAGGCCGCAACCGATTTACAGAACTTACTGTATACAATTCCCAATATTCCTTACGACAGCGTACCCGAAGGCGTAGGTGCCGACGACAATGTGGTAGAGAAAATGGGCGGTATGGAGACCGAACTTCCCAAAGACGCGCTCCCCCATTGGGAATTGGCCAAGAAGTACGACCTGATAGACTTTGACCTGGGCGTTAAGATTACAGGCGCAGGTTTTCCCGTGTACAAAGGCAAAGGCGCACAACTTCAACGCGCGCTTATCAACTTCTTCCTGGACGAAGCACGCAAATCCGGCTATACCGAGATAATGCCTCCGACGGTGGTTAATGCCGCCTCCGGTTACGGTACAGGCCAGTTGCCCGACAAAGAAGGTCAGATGTATCATTGCGAGGTAGACGATTTGTACTTGATTCCGACTGCCGAAGTTCCCGTAACGAATATTTATCGCGACGTTATCCTCGACGAGAAGCAGTTGCCTATCAAAAACTGCGCTTATACACAATGCTTCCGTCGCGAAGCAGGTTCATACGGTAAAGACGTACGCGGCCTGAACCGTCTGCACGAATTCTCCAAAGTAGAATTAGTACGCATCGACAAGCCGGAACATTCCAAAGAATCTCATCAGGAAATGCTGAACCATGTGGAAGGATTGCTTCAGAAATTGGAATTACCCTATCGTATCCTGCGTCTGTGCGGTGGCGACATGAGCTTTACCGCTGCCCTTTGCTTCGACTTCGAGGTATATTCCGAAGCACAGAAACGCTGGCTGGAAGTAAGTTCGGTATCCAACTTCGATACTTACCAGGCCAACCGACTGAAATGTCGTTACCGTACGGCAGAAAAGAAGACAGAGCTTTGCCACACCTTGAATGGTTCCGCACTGGCACTGCCGCGTATCGTAGCAGCTTTATTGGAAAATAACCAGACTCCGGAAGGTATCCGTATTCCGAAAGCATTGGTTCCGTATACAGGATTCGAAATGATTGACTGAAGAAGCGTCATTTCAAATTCAAAATAATAAAAGGTGCGTCAGAATATAGGAATTTCATATTCTGACGCACCTTTTTTATACAAAAACTAAGACTGGTAAAGCAATAAGGATAAAAGTCATGAAAATTAGAACAAAAAGCCATGACGTTAAAAGCTAAGAATACCAGACTGAAGGTTGAAACGCAGAATTAAAGGTTGAGATGCAGAACTGAAGACTGAAAATACTGGGCTGAAAGCTGAAATACAGAACTGAAGGCTGAGGTGCAGAACTGAAGACTGAAAACACTGAACTGAAAAGCTGAAATACAGAACTGGAGGCTGAAAGCCTTATATCTTACAGCCCAGGGTAACACCCTGGGGTAATTATCAAATTATCCCCCTATTTCCTCTTACGCCCTGAAAGGGCAAAACCCCACATCATGTCACAATCCTTAAACAAAATCTACATACATATCATCTTCTCCACCAAAAATCGCGAAGACCTATTACCCGAAAAAAATCTGAATGAAATACACTCTTATATAGGAGGAATCATCAATCAAAACCTATGTAAAAGCATTATCATAGGCGGTACCGCCAACCACATACATATTCTTTGTGAATTGACAAGCACCGTTTCTACCGCCATGCTGTTACAAGAAATCAAAAGAAGCTCCTCCAAATGGATAAAACGCGCCTACCCCCAACATCCCAACTTTGCATGGCAAAACGGTTATGCCGCATTTTCAGTCAGCCAATCAAAAGTGGATACCGTCACCAATTATATCCGAAACCAGAAAGAGCATCATACAAAGAAAAGTTTTAAAGAAGAATTAGTGGAGTTCCTAAAAAATTACCAAATTGAATATAAAGAAGAATATTTGTGGAGTTGATTCTTATGCCCTTTCAGGGCGCAAAAGAGAAATATATACTTCCCCGGGGTGATACCCCGGGCTATAAGATAGAAGGCTTCCAGCCTTCCTGTATAAAAGTGATTCTTCAAGCAAATAAGGTTCTTTAGGCAAATAAAAGTTTTTAAGCAAATAAGATTATTCAAGCAAATAAAAATCTTTAAGTAAATAAAAGCTCTTAAGCAAATTAAGATTCTTCAAGCCAATAATATTTTTCAGGCCAATAAAACCTTTAAGCAAATAAGTAACCTTATTTCAAAATAGCTATTCTCTCCCAAAACAACTTTACTCCCCCAAGCACCCCTCTCCCAGAAAACTATTCTCTATCTTCAAAATCGCCTTATCCACTCCCACCGCACTCTTTTTTCCCTATACATTCTTTGTTATTAATAAATAACCCGTATCTTTGCAAAATCTATCATTCTGAAAGAGATTACGTAATTATACCAACAAAATTATAAGATAATGAATAAAATCATTAGCAAAGAACATTTCTCAGAAAAGGTCTTCAAGTTAGTAATCGAAGCACCGTTAATTGCTAAATCACGCAAGGCAGGACACTTTGTAATAGTACGTGTAGGCGAAAAAGGCGAGCGTATGCCGCTGACCATCGCCTCCGCCGATCCTGTAAAAGGAACTATCACTTTGGTTGTACAAGAGGTAGGTCTCTCATCTACCCGTTTGTGCGAGCTGAACGAGGGTGATTATATAACCGATGTTGTTGGTCCGTTGGGACAAGCCACCCATATCGAGAACTTCGGAACTGTTGTTTGCGCCGGTGGCGGTGTGGGTGTAGCCCCGATGCTCCCCATCGTGCAGGCATTGAAAGCTGCCGGTAACCGTGTGATTACAGTATTGGCAGGCCGTACCAAAGAGCTGATTATCCTCGAAAAAGAGATGCGCGAAAGTTCCGACGAGGTCATTATCATGACGGACGACGGTTCATACGGCCGTAAAGGTTTGGTTACGGAAGGTGTGGAAGATGTTATCAAACGCGAGAAAGTAGACAAATGCTTCTGCATCGGTCCGGCCATTATGATGAAATTCGTTTGTTTGCTGACGAAGAAATACGAGATACCTACCGATGTATCCCTGAATACCATCATGGTAGACGGAACAGGAATGTGCGGCGCCTGTCGCATCACTATCGGCGGTAAAACCAAATTCGTATGCGTAGACGGACCGGAATTTGACGGCCATCAGGTAGATTTCGATGAAATGCTGAAGCGTATGGGCGCATTCAAAAACATCGAACGCGAAGAAATGCATAAGCTGGAAGAACCGCAAACTTGTCAGGCAACCGGAGAAAACACCCCGGAAGAGGACGAAAAAAGCCGTAATGCCGCTTGGCGTCAAGAGCTGCGCAAATCCATGAAAGCAAAAGAGCGTACCGCCATTCCCCGCGTGGAAATGAACGAGTTGGACGCCGAATACCGCTCACACAGCCGTAAGGAAGAAGTAAACCGGGGATTGACCGAGGAACAGGCCTTAACAGAAGCCAAACGCTGTCTGGACTGTGCCAATCCGGGCTGTACCGAGGGATGTCCCGTGGGTATAGATATCCCCCGTTTCATCAAGAATATAGAACGCGGCGAGTTTCTGGAAGCCGCCAAGACACTGAAAGAAACCAGCGCATTGCCCGCTGTTTGCGGTCGCGTATGTCCGCAGGAAAAGCAATGCGAGTCCAAATGTATCCACTTAAAGATGAACGAAAAGCCGGTTGCCATCGGCTATCTGGAACGCTTCGCCGCAGATTATGAACGTGAAAGCGGACAAATCTCCGTACCGGAAATCAAAGAAAAGAACGGCATCAAGATTGCCGTAATCGGTTCGGGTCCCGCCGGCCTGTCTTTTGCAGGGGATATGGCGAAATACGGCTACGACGTTACCGTATTCGAAGCACTGCACGAAATCGGCGGTGTACTGAAATACGGTATTCCCGAATTCCGCCTGCCCAACAAGGTAGTGGATGTCGAAATCGAGAACCTTGCCCAAATGGGTGTAAAGTTCGTCAAGGACTGCATCATCGGTAAGACATTAAGCGTGGAGCAACTGGAAGAAGAAGATTTCAAAGGCATATTCGTCGCTTCCGGCGCCGGACTGCCGAACTTCATGAATATCCCCGGTGAAAATTCCATCAACATTCTGTCGTCCAACGAATACCTGACACGTGTCAATCTTATGGACGCTGCCAGCGAGGATTCCGACACACCTGTGCCTTTCGGCAAATGCGTAGCCGTCATCGGCGGCGGCAACGGCCATGGACTCCGTCCGCACGGCCCGTCGCCTGGGTGCCGAACGTGCCATGATTATCTACCGCCGCTCGGAAGAAGAGATGCCCGCACGCATTGAGGAAGTGAAACACGCCAAAGAAGAAGGAGTAGAATTCCTGACACTCCACAACCCGATAGAATACATTGCCGATGAACAAGGAAAAGTAAAACAGGTAGTTCTCCAAAAAATGGAATTGGGTGAACCCGACGCATCCGGACGCCGCAGTCCTGTTCCTATTCCGGGAGCCACCGAAACGATTGACATAGACCTTGCCATCGTCAGCGTAGGCGTATCCCCGAACCCCATCGTTCCCAGCTCTATCAAAGGGCTCGAACTGGGACGTAAAGGAACAATTGCCGTAAACGACAGTATGCAGTCGTCCATCCCGACCATTTATGCCGGCGGCGACATCGTTCGTGGCGGCGCTACCGTAATCCTCGCCATGGGTGACGGCCGAAAAGCCGCCGCAGCCATGAATGAGCAGTTGAAGCACTAAAGTTACTTCACCATAAAAAGAAAGTCCCGTCCGCCATTCGGCAAACGGGACTTTTTCTTTCTATCTGATAAAGGACTACTTCACCACCTTATTTGTCGCCGGATCGGGAAAAATCACCGTCGGCTTAAACGTCTTGGCTTCTTCAAAGTCCATCAATGCATACGACATGATAATAACAATGTCATCCGGTTGAACCCTACGGGCCGCCGCGCCGTTCAAACAGATTTTACCCGAACCGCGCTCGCCTTTAATGATATAAGTTTCAAAACGTTCACCGTTATTATTGTCGGCAATATAAACCTTTTCGCCGGCAATCATGTTAGCGGCATCCATCAAGTCCTCGTCAATCGTAATGCTTCCCATGTAGTTGAGATTAGCCTCCGTGACGCGGGCGCAATGGATTTTCGACTTCAACACTTCAATCATCATAAGATTGGCTTTTTTATGTTTATTACTCCTTATACTTGATATTGTCAATCAGACGGACTTCTCCGCAGAATACCGTAATGCAGCCTACGGCATACGCAGTGTCTTCCCAATCGGCAATCTTCTGCAACGTATTGCCGTCCACCAGCTCAAAGTATTCCAAACGCAAGCCGGGAGCGGCCGCAATGGCATCTTCCACAAACTTCCGTGTCTCGGCAACCGTATGCGAGGCCGCAAAGGTACGACTTTCAAATAAAGTCTGCGAAATTTTCAAGGCATTTTTACGTTCTTCGGCGGACAAACGGGCATTACGGCTGCTCAGAGCCAAGCCATCGTCCTCACGTCCGATAGGACAACCCACAATCTCCAGCGGATAACTCATCTGACGCACCATTTCACGGATTATAGCCAATTGCTGAAAATCCTTTTCACCGAAATAAGCGCGGTCCGGCTGCACCGCATCAAACAACTTGCTCACAATCTGGCATACACCGTTGAAGTGTCCCGGACGGAAAGCTCCCTCCATTACCGTATCCAAAGGCGCGTAGCTGAACCTGCGGGTATCCGGTTCCGGATACATCTCTTCCACCGCCGGAGCAAAGACAAACGCCGCCCCGCATTCTTCCAGCAAACGACAATCGGCCTCCGGCGTACGGGGATATTTGATTAAATCATTCCGGTCATTAAACTGAGTAGGATTTACAAAAACACTTACTACAGCGGCATCATTCTCCTCCACACAACGTTTTACCAATGAAGCATGACCGGCATGCAAGGCTCCCATCGTAGGTACCAGACCCACCTTCTTACCTTGGGCTCTCATAGCCGAAAGTCCGGCCTGCAAGTCCTTGATAGTATGTACTATTTCCATTTTAATTGGTTATATAATAACTTGGTTGTTCGCAAAAGCGGTGCAAAATAAACCATTATTTAGCATATAAAGAAGAAATATCGCAAATTAATGCAAAACTCAGTACACTTTCCGGCAATTCCAGAAGCAGCTGTCTCACTGAATAACAAGCAGTTAACAATTCATAAGGAATTATAGACGGGCTCCGTTTGCTTTATTGCCCGATTTTTTTTATATCTTTGCAGAATAATTGAGAACATTGTTATTATGACAAAGGCGAACAAGGTTTTATTTATAACCCAAGAAATTACCCCTTACGTTTCAGAATCCGAAATGTCCCTCGTAGGCAGAAACCTACCTCAGGCTATTCAAGAAAAAGGCAGAGAAATCAGAACGTTTATGCCCAAATGGGGAAATATCAACGAACGCAGAAACCAGCTGCATGAGGTGATACGACTCTCCGGCATGAACCTCATCATTGACGATACCGATCACCCGCTCATCATCAAGGTTGCCTCTATCCAGTCTGCACGTATGCAAGTATACTTCATCGACAACGATGACTACTTCCAGAACCGCTTGCAGGTAACAGACGAAAATGGTGAAGAGTATGAAGACAATGATGCCCGTGCCATCTTCTATGCCCGCGGCGTACTGGAAACGGTGAAGAAACTGCGTTGGTGTCCCGACATCATCCACTGCCACGGCTGGATGACCGCTTTAGCGCCTCTGTACATCAAAAAAGTCTATAAAGACGAACCTTCCTTCAGAGATGCCAAGGTCATATTTTCCCTTTATGAAGATGACTTCAAACAACCTTTCCACGCAGACTTCTCTAACAAGCTATTGTTGAAAGGCATCGCCAAGAAAGATATTGCAGGATTGAAGGAACCCATTGACTACACAGCACTTTGCAAACTGGCTGCTGACTTCTCCGACGGCATTATCCAGCAAAGCGAACACGTCAATGAGGAAGTACTGAACTATGCCCGCGAATCCGGAAAACCGGTATTGGAATATCAATCTCCCGAGAACTTTGCTGAAGCCTGCAATGACTTCTACGACAAGGTATGGGAAACAGAACAAAAATAAAATCGATTTAGACAGTTAAAACTATGAAAGTAAGATACCTGGGAACATTGCTTTTGGCAGTCCTGACTTTCTTTGGATGCGATGACAACACCGGAACATTAGGTCTGGGTATGTTGCCCGATTCTGACGGCATGTCAGCGCATACTACTACTTTTAATGTAACAACACGTTCATTTGCCGTTGATTCTGTATTTGCCAAAACGAGTACCGGCTATATAGGCAAGTTTTCCGACCCGGAATTCGGTTATTACGAAACAAGTTTCCTTACGGAGCTGAACTGTACGGAAAACTTCTCCCTTCCGGAAGTGTATAAAGTGACCGAACGGGACAGTGAAGGAAATCCAATCAAGGCAACTGGTACAATGACTGCCGACTCGGTAGTTTCAGTGCAACTTGCAGTCTATTATTCCAGTTGGTTCGGCGACTCCCTGAATGCATGCCGGATGAGTATCTATGAATTGGACAAGAAGCTGGACAAAAATCGCTATACCAATATCAATCCGGAAGAGTACTACAACAAGTACGACCCCAAGTCCCTGCTCGGACGTAAGGCTTATTCAGCTTTCGATACGTCTGTTCCGGACTCTGTGAGATTTGAAAAAGACAATAACGGTTATTACACTTTCTATCCCAATGTGACGTTCCCATTGGACAAGAAAACTTTCGGCGAAGACAGAATATTGAAGGTTTATCGCGAGCATCCCGAATACTTTAAAGACGCCGCAACTTTCATAGACAAGATTTTCAAAGGAGTATATGTAAAGAGCGATTACGGAGATGGAACCATCCTCTATGTGGATTATGTGGCTTTAAATATGCAATTCCGTTTCCACCACGTAAATGATACTACCGGTGTAGCACTGAAGAAAAAAGATGGTACAGACTCTTTGTTCTATAGCATGCAGACTGTATTTGCCTCTACCAAAGAGGTTATCCAGGCAAACCAGTTCATGAATTCTGATTTGATAAAGGAAAAGGCTGCCGAACCCCAACACACTTATATCAAATCTCCTGCCGGTATCTTCACCGAAGCTATCATGCCATACGATTCAATATACAACAAACTGACCAATGACACCCTGAATGCCGTGAAGCTGACTTTCACGAATTACAATATAAACAGTGACTACGAATATAGCATGAGTGCTCCCAATGACGTGCTGTTGATACGTAAACAGGACTTGAAGAGCTTCTTTGAAGAGAACAAAGTCAGGGATAATATTACCTCATTTACAACCACCCACAATGCATTTGCTACTAATCAATATGTATTCAGCAACATAGCCCGTTTGGTTACCACTTGCATCAACGAAAAACAAGCTGCCAAGAAAGCCGCCAAAGACAAAGCCGGCAGTTCTTGGAATGAGACAGAGTGGGAGAAAACTTGGAACAAAGAAAATGAAGACTGGGATAAGGTATTGCTGATTCCGGTTTCCATTACCTATGACAACAGTACAAGTAGTAGCGGTAACAAAACCATGACCGGTATCCAAAACGACCTTAAGCCGGGATATGCCAAACTAAAAGGCGGCCCGAAAGAGAATGCAAAAGGTGAAGTGGAATCTCCGCTGAAAATAGAAGTTACATACACCAGTTTCAACAAGTAACTGACAGATATTCCATAAAAAAGCCTTCCACTCATTGTTGAGCGGAAGGCTTTTTTGATTGATGGGACAAGCTGCCGATATTATTCAGCAGCCTTTTTAGTTGTTTTCTTTGCGGCAGGCTTTTTGGCAGGAGCCTTGGTCTTTGCCGGTTTTTCTGCGGCAGATTTAGCTGTAGCCTTGCTCTCTTTCTTTTCTGCAGCCTTTATCTTCTCTAACTTGGCCTGTGCTTTCTCCAATTCCTTATGCAGTTCCTCTATCTCGGCACCTTGGTTCTGGATAGTGGTCAGCAATGCATTCAGCTCTTCATTATCTATATCCACCGGATAGAGAGAATCGACACGTTTGATAAAGTCACCAAGAATATTCATATAATTGGTAAAAGCATCAAAAGGAGATTCATAAATGCCACGGTTCAAACCGACACCGCTTTGCTTGGTAGTCATGAAACGGAAGTTGTTACTTGCCTGCAGATAATCCCAGTCTTGCTTGATACGGCGGTCATCACAGAGATGGACACGTTCGGCAACACTATACAGCTTGTTGAATGCTTCACGCTGCATCACATTACCCAGCCAACAGCTGGTATCTCTTTCTTCGTCCACCCAAGACATCGGGTATGGAACATCCAACTGGGAAACAGATTTCAGTTTGGTAACGATTTCCGTCGGTGTGGAGAAAGTAATCCCCTTTTCCTTGGCACAGTATGGAAGAGCCTTCAGGAATTCCAGAATATTGGAAGACAACGGCTGTGCCATACCCAGAGCAGAGAGTTCCATAAAGACATTGATGACCTGCTCTTCCTGCGGCAGAGCGTCAATCCAGTTGATGTACTTGTCGGCAAACAAAGGATACTCGTTCCACTCGGAGTTGGAGAAGCGCAGGCTGATGTCGTCAGACAGCTTAAAATCACGCAACAGTAACTTCAAGTTAGGATTCATAGAGCAATGGTATACATAGTGCGGACTCTTCCAACCCAGAACATGCTTGGCTCCTTCCGTCAGCATACCCTTGAATCCCAAAGCTGCCACCATCGCACCAATCTCATCATTATAAATCAGGCTGGAATTACGGAACACCTTCGGCGCCTTACCGAACATTTGCTTCATCTTAGCGCTCTGACGCATCACCTCTTCCTTGAAGCAATCCTCGTTGGCCAGAGAAGAAAGGCCATGGGAATAAGGCTCGGCAAGGAACTCACAGCAACCGGTATCATTCAGCTGGTGCAACAAGTCGATGACAGCCGGTGCATATATTTCCAACTGCTCCAGCGCAACCCCCGAGATGGAGAAAGCCACTTTAAACGCACCTCCGGAATTCTTCACCATTTCAATCAAGGTGTTCAATGCCGGGATATAAGAGCGTTCGGCTACATCATTGATACTGGTTTCATTGGCATAATCATCGTAGTAATAATGATCGGTACCTATATCAAAGAAACGGTAACGTTTCAGATGAATGATTTGATGTATTTCAAAATAAAGACAGATAGTTCTCATTTCTATTATTGTTTTTGTTATTTACCATAGTTTCTTAACACATCCTCGTAGAGGGCGCGGATTCTCAAGCCTACTTTTTCCCACGTGATTCCATCCACTTCTTTCCTGCCTTCCTCCTGCAGATATTGGAAGAGAGCGGGATTAGTGCAGAGGGAATAAATGGCATCGGCCATTGCATGAATGTCCCAATAATCGGTCTTAATGACCTTATCAAGAATTTCACCGCATCCCGACTGCTTGGAAATGATGGAAGGAGTCCCACACTGCATGGCTTCCAGCGGAGCGATACCGAAAGGCTCGGAAACGGAAGGCATAACGAATACATCACTGTTCTTGTAAACCTCATATACCTGCTTTCCCTTCATGAAGCCCGGGAAGTGGAACCGGTCGGCGATGCCCCGCTCGGCTGCCAGATTAATCATGGCATCCATCATATCTCCCGAACCGGCCATAACAAAGCGGATGTTGCGGGCACGCTGCAATACCAGCGAAGCTGCTTCCACAAAGTATTCCGGTCCCTTCTGCATGGTGATACGGCCCAGGAATGTCACAATCTTCTCTTTGGAATGGTCGGGACGTGGAATGTCCTGGTATTCCTGCGAGAGAGGATAGACGGCATTGTGCATGGCAAACACCTTCTTGGGGTTCTGATGGTACTGCTCAATAACCGTGCGGCGGGTCAGTTCGGACACGCACATGATGCAGTCGGCATAATCCATACCGTTCTTCTCCATAGAATAGACGGTAGGATTGACTTTTCCACGTGAACGGTCAAAGTCAGTAGCATGGACATGGATGCAGAGCGGCTTTCCGCTCACCATCTTGGCATGCACTCCGGCGGGATACGTCAGCCAGTCGTGGGCATGAATAATATCAAATTCCTGCTGGCGAGCCACTACTCCGGCAATCACCGAGAAGTTGTTTATCTCTTCGTGCAGGTTGCCGGGATAACCGCCGGCAAAGTCCATGCAGCCTATGTCATTGACGTGCATATAAGAGAAATCCGAATAGATATGGTCACGAAAAGAATAATAATCTTCCGGCGTCATGTTGCGCGTCAGCCTCGACTTCAAATAATTGTAATCGACATCACGCCACACGATAGGCACCTGGTTCATGCCCACTATCTTCAAGAAGTCCTCTTCTTCGCCCGTCGGCTTGGGCATGCAGAAAGTAGTTTCCACATCACCCTGCAAACTTAATCCCTTAGTTATTCCATAAGAAGCAACCGCAAGACCACCATATATTTTGGGAGGAAATTCCCATCCAAACATTAAAACTTTCATCTTCGTTCCTCCTATTATAAATTATACTTAGACAATAACTTCAAGATACGCAGGATTTCCGCCGTATTCATGGCAAATGACACCGCCCCTCTTCCAACAAACGGAGGATTACCATCGAAGAGTTCGGGCAATGCGCCAATACAGTGGGAAGTCATTTCATCTTCCATACCGATGAGGTATCTCTCTACAAACGACACGCCACTCACTTTATAGATACGCAGATATGCTTCCATGTAGAAACCCATCAGCCACGGCCATGCCGTACCCTGATGATAGGCATAATCTCTTTGAATCTGAGGACCTACATAATTCGGATTGTATCCGCCACTCTTGGGGCTCAGTGTACGCAAGCCCTTCGGAGTCAACAGTTCTTTCGTCACAATATCAAGCACCTGTTTCTTCTGGGCCCTATCCAACGGAGAATAGTCAAAGGCAACGGTAAATATCATGTTGGGACGTACGCTCCAGTCCATCATATAACCATCCACATAGTCGAACAGATAGCCATACTCATTGCGGAAGACGTCTACGAAAGACTTTCCGGTGATTTCTGCCTGAGCGTCCAGTGTATCGGCAAGAATTTCATTGCCCCCCTCCCGAACCATATCGGCTACAAAACGCAGGGCATTGTACCACAGTGCATTCACTTCTACAATGTAGCCCGTACGTGGAATAACCGGGCGGCCATTGGCGGTAGAGTTCATCCAGGTAACCGCTTTCTCGGTGCCATTGGTATACAACAGTCCGTTTTCGTGCAGGAAGAGATTGTCATGCCTGCGTTCATGGATATAGTCAACAATCTCCTCGAGAAGATTACCGTACATCTGCCGGCAATTTTCACGCGAAGTCTCCTTGGCATACTGCTGTAAAGCCCAGACAGCCCACAGCAGCACATCCGGATGCTCCATCTCGTATATCTTATAGGAGGAAGGTTCTCCATTGATAAACTCACGGATAGCCTTTTCGGCTGTTTTCATCACGTCTTCAAATTCATCTTGCTCGCCTAAGGCCAAAGTAAGACCCGGCAGGGAGATGAACAAGTCACGGGCGCGACACTTGAACCAAGGATAGCCTGCAAGCACATAATGCTCCTCCCCCTGCTTGTTGTGAAACTGGTGCGCCGAGTTTTTCAGACAGTGGTAAAAACTGTCACGCGGAGTGCGGTCGGCCACCTCGGACTCAAAAGTCTGCTTCAGCTTGCGGGGAGAAATCTCGGAGATACCGGCGGAGAAGACAACGCTTTCCCCTTTCTTTATATCCACTTCAAAATATCCCGGCACATAAAGGTCTTCGTTGAAGTCATATCCGCGTTCCTGTTCTTTGGGATACTCGATACCACGATACCAGTCAGGCTGGAAGTGGAACTCATTCTTTTTGTTGAGCTGCATGAACAACTCCGGATAACCGGGATACATGCAGGTTTTAATGCCATTCTCTACCAACTGGTAGTCGCGGCTTGCCTGCGCATTTTCGTGCGTGTACTCGCGCACACTGCGGAATGCCAGGAAAGGGCGGAAACGAAGTGTGGTTGCCGAATGGGCATCGACCAAGGTATAACGAATCAGAATCCGATTTTCATGGTGTACGAAAATCTTTTCCTTACGAAGGATGACGCCTCCTACACGATAGGTAGTTGTGGGGATATTTTCACAGTCAAACTCTCGGATATACTTGTGCCCGTTAGGACTGAAGTGGTTTCCTTGATACTTATGCAACCCCAGGTTGAACTCCGCACCGTGCTGAATTACAGTTTCATCCAAAGAAGACAGCAGCACATGGTTTTCATCATCGAGGTTGGGGACCGGTATCACCAACAGACCGTGATATTTGCGTGTGTTACAATCTACAATTGTTGTACAATGATAGGCTCCCGACCTATTCGTCCGCAATATCTCCCTTGGCAAAGATTCTTGCAGATTAATCATCAGGGTCTTGTCAAATCGTAAATAACTCATAGTTGTGCATTATTTAAAGGTTAATTATTTCGGTATATGCGCTACAAGCCATGTAGCGATGCCCAAAAATACGAATTAAAGCTTATAGGCAAAATAAAAAGTCAGTTTTTTTTCGGTTTTCGTCAAATATTCCGTAGTATTGTACAAAAATAGCAATCACTGTACGAAATATGAAGCATGATATACGCAGAATGGCATTGGCGGCGGTTATACCCCTATTCCTGCTATTCATTTTATACATTTTAAAGTTTTTGGAGACAGGCATGGATTGGAACTTCACACGACTGGGAGTATATCCGATGGAACAGCGGGGCGTGTTCGGAATTTTCGCACATCCACTGGTACACAGCAGTTTCAAGCATCTGTTCGCCAATACGATTCCACTCTTTTTCCTGATGTGGTGTCTGTTCTATTTCTACCGGCATATAGCCCCCTACATCTTCTTTGCCATTTGGATAGGATGCGGTGCGCTTACCTTTCTTATAGGGAAACCGGGATGGCATATCGGAGCCAGCGGCATCATATACGGACTGGCTTTTTTTCTGTTCTTCAGCGGCATTCTGCGCAAACATGTACCGCTTATCGCCATTTCACTGTTGATAACGTTCCTATATGGCGGCCTGGTATGGAATATGTTCCCACAATTTGCCAAAGCCACCACTTCCTGGGAAGGACACCTTAGCGGAGCCATAGCAGGCACGCTATGCGCCATAGGCTTTATGGAATACGGTCCCCAACGGCCCGATCCGTTTGCCGGAGAGGAAGACGAAGAGGAAGACGAAGAGGAAGACGAAGATGAGGAAAACAATGAGGATGAGGACGATAAGAAGGAAGAGGAGAAGGATGAGGATTCGTCTACAAGGATTGAATAGCACGTTTAAGAAACAATAAAAAAAACAAAAAGAGGGGCAAAGAGTTTACAGTACACCTTGATAATATCTACTTTTGTTTCAAAACAAGAAGAAAAAGCATTATGAATACAATGTTTGATACATTACTGCAACTGCCACTCTTTCAAGGACTCGCACAAGAAGACTTTACCAATATCCTGGGGAAAGTCAAGCTGAGCTTTACAAAGCATAAAGCCGGCGAAGTTATCGTGAAAGCCGGTGACACATGCAGTCAACTGATATTCGTATTGAAAGGTGAAATCTCCTCATGTACTTCATCTGCGAATACATCATACAGCTCCACGGAATATTTTCAGGCACCTTATGTCATCGAGCCACAATCTCTGTTCGGGATGAGCACCTCCTACGTCTCGGCCTATACCGCCCAAACCGAGACCCACACAGTGAGCATCAGCAAGGCTTTCGTCATGAGCGAATTGTTCAAATATGACATATTCCGCCTGAATTACATGAATATCATCAGCAACCGCGCCCAAAGCCTAAACAGCCGTCTTTGGGCAGAAAGCACCGACAACCTTGAGAAACGTATCGGCAACTTTATCCTGACACATATCGAACGTCCGTCAGGCAGGAAAATACTGAAAATAAAAATGGAAGAATTGGCTCAGGTGGTCAATGATACCCGTATGGGAGTATCAAGAGCGTTGAACAGCATGCAGGAGAAAGGCCTGCTCGAACTGCACAGAGGCGAGATGATGATTCCCGACGCAGAAAAGCTCTTATAGGCCACCTGAACCGGGATTTCCTACAACACCTTGTCTATCGCTTTCTTTATCAAGGCTTCCATCACTTTATACCCTTCTAGAGTGGGGTGTACCCCATCCCGGGTATACGAGGAGTTCAGAGCCTTATTGTCGCCTTCCACCATCTCACTGTAATAGTCGACATAAGGAATCTTGTTTTCCTGGGCATACTTCCGGATTCTGGCATTCAGCTGCATTATCTTTTGCGGAGCATCCTTCACCGAAGGATTCCAGCCAAAGGCAGCGGCAGGCAACACAGACGTCAAAATCACCTTTATCTTATTGGCCCGTGCCAGCTCTACCATAGACACTATATTTCCAAAAGTGTATTCTTCATTATAAGCGCCTGCATTTTCCGCAATGTCATTGGTACCTGCATTTATCACGACCAGCGCCGGAGCAAGCTTGATGACATCTTCGCGAAAACGGAGCAGGAAATGGGAAGAAGTCATCAAGCTTGCTCCGGCGCCCGCCTATACCACGGCCCACATAACCGTTGTCTTCAAAGAAAGCGGCATCGTTTGCCACCCATCCTTCCGTGATGGAGTTGCCCATAAAAACCACCCGGTCCTTCTGTTTTCCCTTCCGTACCAGTTCCTTGTTTGCCTCTGCATAGCGTTTCAAATTTCCCCAGTCCTGCTTCTGTGCGTCAGAGGCTACCCAGGGGATGCACAAAAAGACAGCAATCATACATAAAAGTTTCATTGTTCTATTCTTTGTTGTTTTGTTATAAAAAAAACAGCCCCACCGTTTTTAAGGTGAGGCTATCATTATCATTGGTCAATCTCACTCCCACTCGATAGTCGCATTGGGTTTCGGAGACATATCATAACAAACGCGATTGACGGTTTTCACTTCCTTGAGAATACGGTCGGTAATCTTCATTAGGATGGGCCAGTCCACCGGCTCAATGGTAGCGGTCATGGCATCCACTGTGTTGACGGCACGGATAATGACGGGCCAGTCGAACGAACGTGCATTGTCGCGTACACCCACAGATTTGAAATCGGGCACCACAGTGAAATACTGCCATACCTTCTTATCCAGGCCTGCCAGTTGGAATTCCTCACGCAGAATGGCATCCGACTCGCGTACAGCCTCCAAGCGGTCACGGGTAATGGCTCCCAGACAACGTACTCCCAATCCGGGACCGGGGAACGGCTGACGGTAAACCATCTCGTACGGCAATCCAAGCTCTACACCGCATGCACGTACTTCGTCCTTGAACAGCTGGCGCAACGGCTCCACCAATTCAAACTGCAAATCCTCGGGCAGACCGCCTACGTTGTGATGAGACTTCACCATCTTGGCTGTTTTTGTGCCACTCTCTACAATATCGGGATAGATGGTACCTTGTCCCAGGAAGTCGATACCGTCCAGCTTGCGGGCTTCTTCCTCAAAGACACGGATAAACTCTCCGCCGATAATCTTGCGCTTTTCTTCCGGGTCAGCCACGTTTTCCAGCTTGGAGAGGAAACGGTCTGTAGCATCCACGTATATCAAGTTAGCTTTCAGCTCCTTGCCAAAGATTTCCACCACGGCTTCCGATTCGCCCTTACGCATCAGTCCGTGGTTCACGTGTACGCAAACCAGCTTGTCTCCGATGGCTTTCAGCAGCAAAGCGGCCACCACGGAGCTATCCACACCACCGGACAGTGCCAGCAGCACCTTACGGTCGCCCACCTGACGACGTATCAACTCCACCTGGTCGTTGACGAAATTCGTCATGTTCCAGTTCGCCTCAGCCTTGCAAGTATCGAATACGAAAGATTTCACAGCCTCCTTGATGGCTTCCACATCATCCGTAAACTGCGGCAGCTTCACTTCGCACAGCGCCTTGTCGTGTCCGGCAGCCATTACGGGGAATCCCGCTTCGTAAATCTCGGGCAACACGTCGATGGACACCCCGTCAACCACATTGTTGGGGCCGCCGTTGATGATGATGCCTTTCACATTCGGCAAGGCCTTCAGTTCGGCGGCAGTAATGTCGTGCGGGTAGATTTCGCTATATACTCCCAACGCACGAATCGCCCGGGCAAGCACTGTGTTCTCATGGCTTCCCAAATCCAGAATCACAATCATATCCTGCTTCATTCTTCTATATTGTTTTTAAGTTAATAATTTCAGTAGGTCTTATTCCCATTCTATTGTGCTGGGTGGTTTTGAAGAGATGTCATAGGTCACGCGGTTCACACCTTTCACCTTATTTATAATGTCGTTGGACACCTTACCCAGGAATTCGTAGGGCAGATGCGCCCAGTCGGCTGTCATGGCATCGGTGGAAGTGACGGCACGCAAGGCCACTGCACGTTCATAGGTGCGTTCGTCGCCCATCACGCCCACACTCTGTACGGGCAGAAGAATGACGCCCGCCTGCCAGACCTGATGGTAGAGCGATGTCTCGTTGCCGTCGGCATCCTGCACTTTCCAGTCACGCAAGCCCTGAATGAAAATATCGTCGGCTTCCTGCAAAGTATGCACCTTCTCCGGTGTTATATCCCCCAGGATGCGGACAGCCAGTCCCGGACCGGGGAAAGGATGACGGGTAATCAAATGTTCGGGCATTCCCAATTCGCGTCCCACGCGGCGTACTTCGTCCTTGAACAGCCACTGCAACGGTTCGCACAGACGGAGGTTCATCTCCTCGGGCAGACCGCCCACGTTGTGATGGCTCTTGATGGTCTTGCCCGTAATGTTTAGGCTCTCGATGCGGTCGGGATAAATGGTGCCTTGTGCCAACCAACGGGCATCGGTTATCTTGTGCGCTTCGGCATCGAAGACCTCGATAAAATCGCGGCCGATGATTTTACGCTTTTGCTCAGGCTCGGTCACTCCCTCCAAATCCTTGAAGAACTTCTCGCTGGCATCCACGCCAATCACGTTCAGTCCCAGGCATTCGTAGTCGTGCATCACATTCTTGAACTCATTCTTGCGAAGCAGTCCGTGGTCCACAAAGATACAGGTCAAGTTCTTGCCAATGGCACGATGCAGCAACACAGCGGCTACCGCAGAATCCACACCGCC
>ENA-OPCX01000542-OPCX01000542.1-human-gut-metagenome-genome-assembly--contig:-NODE-542-length-18843-cov-3.382798_pt1 | contig 18843 bp, 10 predicted proteins | sample MGYA00241570_ERZ501491 | MGnify/ENA primary metagenome ERZ501491 (study PRJEB25962, sample SAMEA2042620) | human gut metagenome | biome: human gut; feature: human-associated habitat; material: faeces... | reverse complement strand
ATTTCTCTGGTTCCATTTTCATAGCCCTTCACAATTTCATCATATAATTCTCTGGGCATGTGCCAGCATGGCGGCAAGAGAAAGGGTAAAAAAGAAAACGGTTCGTTTCATATCCATTCTGTTTCTTGTTTATTCTACATGGTTTTGTTCTATACACATGCAAAGATAAAGGCATAACCCTATAACCTTACAATCCATTTGTGCGCAAAGATGTTCTAATAGTACGACATTTCGTAGAAAAAGACAAATAATAGGAACACTTTATTATCTTTGCGGTGGAAATATACATTATTCATAAAGGGAAAGATATGGAAAAGAACAAACCGATAAGCGTCGCATTCGAGGACATCCGCAACAATCCGGATTTTATAGAACATTCCGAATACAGATTTATAAACGACGATTTGGGAATGGTCATCAGTTTTCAAGCAATGGGATTCAGGCTATTCCGCACCCAGCAACCTTATCGTGCCAAAGAAGGAAGGATTGTACGCATCATGCAAGGTAAGGGCCGAATCTCCATCAATCTTATCGAATATGAAGCTACAGCCCACGATATTATTATCATCCCTGACAATTCGCTGATAGAAATATCGGAAGTCAGTCCCGACTACGAATTCCAAGTCATCATGCCCACTGCCAATTTTCTGCCCGTACTACAGAATTCCATTCTTTCGGAAGCTTATACACGAAACGGAATCCGCCTTTCATGCAACAACGAGGAATGGGCACACATCAGCAGCTTCTTCTCTTTATTGTGGAATATACTACATTGTTTGCCCTACCGCCGCGGAGCTGTACAGCACTTGATTGTCTCACTTCTCTATAACCTTAAGTATATCCACGAGCACACATGCAAGTCAACTCCGGCACGCCTTTCACGCCAGGAAGAGCTATTCCGCCGCTTCATCGCTTTGGTGAACCAACACAGCAAGCACGAACGCAGCGTCAACTTCTATGCCGACAAACTATGCCTGACACCGCACTATCTGAGCTCGGTGATACGTGAAACAAGCGGACAAACCGTGATGCAATGGATTAATCAAGCAGTTATCCTCGAAGCCAAAGTATTGCTGAAACACAGTAATCTACTGGTGTTTCAAATATCAGACGAACTGAACTTTCCCAATCCGTCGTTCTTCTCGAAGTTCTTCAAACGTATGACGGGGATGACACCGGCGGAATACCAGAAACAAACCTGACCTCAAAACAGCTGTCCTATACGGGAGCCTGACGGTCCGTCGCAAGAGTCCGCTTCCAATGCCAGCATCCCTTGTTTGGCTGCCAGTCCACCGGCATAGCCTATCAGCGTATGGTTGCTGCCCACCACACGATGGCAGGGGATGAGTATGGAGAGGGCATTTGCCCCATTGGCAGCCGCCACCGCACGTACGGCTTTCGGATTGCCCAGCTTTCGTGAAAGCTCGCCGTAGGACACTGTTTTTCCGTAAGGGATGTTCTGCAACTCCTGCCACACCGTCCGCTGGAATTCTGTTCCGACTGCAAGCAGTGGAACATCGAATATGGTCCGCTTACAGGCAAAATACTCATCCAACTGAATGATTGCCCTTGCAATCACTTCCGAAGTGCCTTCCTCATAATCGGCATGCAGCGCCTGCCGTATACGCTTATCAACGGGTACTCTACGTTTCTCGTTCAGCATCCAGTCGCATAGGCAGAGTTTATCGCCGAAAGAGCCGAGGAGCAACTCGCCATAAGGAGATTGATAGTATTGGGTCAAAATTGTTTCCATCGAACTTAGTTTTCAGCAAAGATAGCAAATTAAATCATCATTTGTACTCCGCCCACGACTTGATAGCCAAATCATCCGGCATCATCGTGCAGAATGCATTGATGAACGCACTTGCCAGACGGGCATTCGTTATCAACGGAATATTGAGGTCGATGGCGGCACGGCGTATCTTGTAGCCGTTATCCAACTCGCCTGCGGTGAGGTTCTTCGGAATATTGACCACCATGTCTATCTCCTTGCGGTGCAGCATGTCGAGTGCCTGCGGCTGGCGTTCGGGTTCGCTGGGCCAGTAGACGCGCGTATTCTCCACACCGTTCTCCGTAAGGAAGTTGCTGGAACCACCCGTGGCAAATATCTTATACCCCTTCTTCTGAAGCATACGCGCGGCAGAAAGCATGTCCACTTTCTGCTTCGGAGTACCGGTAGAAAGCAGGATATTTTTCTCTGGAATACGATATCCCACGGAGAGCATCGCCTTGAGAATGGCGCAGGAAGTATCGCTGCCGATGCAACCCACCTCGCCCGTGCTTGCCATATCCACACCCAGTACCGGGTCGGCCTTCTGCAGACGGTTGAAGGAGAACTGGCTCGCCTTGATGCCTACATAATCCAAATCGAACAGATTCTTGTCCGGCTTCTGTACCGGAATGCCGAGCATCACCTTCGTGGCAAGTTCAATAAGGTTTATCTTCAGCACCTTGCTGACAAACGGGAACGAACGGCTGGCACGGAGGTTGCACTCAATCACCTTGATGTCGTTCTCGCGTGCCAGATACTGGATATTGAACGGACCGGAGATGTTCAGCTCACGGGCAATCTCGCGGCTGATGCGCTTGATGCGGCGCACCGTCTCCACATACAACTTTTGTGGCGGGAACTGGATAGTGGCGTCACCGGAATGCACTCCGGCAAACTCGATATGCTCACTGATGGCGTACGCGATAATCTCTCCATCTTGCGCCACAGCATCCATCTCCACCTCCTTGGCATGCTCAATGAACTGGCTCACCACTACGGGATGTTTCTTGCTGACATTCGCCGCCAGCTTCAGGAAGCGTTCCAGCTCCTCCCGGTTGGAACAGACGTTCATCGCAGCGCCGGACAATACGTAGGAAGGACGGACCAATACCGGGAAGCCCACCTTATCCACAAAGGCGTTGATGTCCTCCAGGGAGGTCAGCGCCCGCCATTCGGGTTGGTCTACACCAATGCGGTCGAGCATGGCGGAGAACTTGTCACGGTCTTCGGCATTGTCGATGCTCCTGGCGCTTGTGCCGAGAATAGGTACCTTCTGCGCATCGAGGCGCAGGGCAAGGTTATTCGGTATCTGACCACCGGTAGAGACAATCACCCCGTGGGGATTCTCCAGTTCGAGAATATCCATCACGCGCTCGAAGGTGAGCTCGTCGAAGTAAAGACGGTCGCACATGTCATAGTCCGTAGACACGGTTTCGGGGTTGTAGTTTATCATGACACTGCGGTAGCCTTCCTGGCGAATGGTGTTCAGGGCCTGCACGCCGCACCAGTCGAACTCTACGGAAGAACCGATGCGGTAGGCGCCGGAGCCCAATACGACGATGGACTTGCGGTCGCCGAGGTAACGGACATCATTTGCCGTGCCACTATACGTTAGGTAGAGATAGTTGGTCTGTGCGGGATATTCGGCGGCAAGGGTATCTATCTGCTTCACTACGGGCAGAATGCCTGCACTCTTGCGGAAATTGCGGACGGCAAGGATGGCTTCTTCGCCGTCCATTGCTTGTTCCAAGCCGAGGGCACGGGCTATCTGGAAATCAGAGAAGCCTTGTACTTTGGCTTTACGCAATAAGTCCACGGGAATCATTGGCAACTCTCCATCAGCCATAAAAGAGTGCAGTTCCCTGCTGGTATCCATGATGTTCATCAACTTCTCCAGGAACCAACGGTCTATCTTGGTCAATTCGTGCACCTGGTCCACCGTATACCCGGCACGGAAGGCTTTGGAGATGACAAAGATACGTTTGTCGGTAGGTTCGCGCAGAGCCTTGTCCAAATCGGCAATCACCAGTTCCTTGTTCTCTACGAAGCCGTGCATGCCCTGGCCTATCATGCGAAGCCCCTTCTGGATGGCTTCCTCGAAAGTACGGCCGATAGCCATCACCTCGCCTACCGACTTCATGCTCGAACCCAGCTCTTTGTCCACCCCGTGGAACTTGCCCAAATCCCAACGCGGTATCTTGCAGACCACATAGTCCAGGGCGGGTTCGAAGAAAGCGCTTGTGGTCTTTGTCACAGAGTTGTTCAAGTCGAACAAGCCATAGCCCAAGCCGAGTTTTGCCGCTACAAACGCCAACGGATAACCCGTTGCTTTAGAGGCAAGTGCAGACGAACGGCTCAAGCGTGCATTTACCTCGATTACCCGGTAGTCCTCGCTCATCGGGTCGTAGGCATACTGCACGTTACACTCTCCCACAATGCCGATGTGACGGATAATGCGGATAGCGAGTTCACGCAATTTATGATAGTCCGTATTGCTCAACGTCTGTGACGGGGCAATAACGATGGACTCACCCGTATGGATGCCCAGGGGGTCGAAGTTCTCCATGTTGCAGACCGTGATGCAGTTGTCGAAGCGGTCGCGCACCACCTCGTATTCCACTTCCTTCCATCCCTTCAGCGATTTCTCCACCAGCACCTGTGGGGAGAAGGAGAAGGCTTTCTCCACCAGCACATTCAGCTCTTCTTCATTGTCGCAGAAGCCCGAACCCAGTCCGCCAAGCGCATATGCGGCACGGACAATGACCGGGTATCCCAGTTCCCGGGCTGCGCGACGGGCATCCGCCGCATTCTCCACGGCTTCGCTCTTGATGGTCTTCACATCAATCTCATTCAGTTTCTGCACAAAGATTTCACGGTCCTCCGTGTCAATGATGGCCTGCACGGGAGTGCCGAGAACCGTCACGCCGTACTTCTCGAAAATCTTGTCTTTATAGAGGGAGACACCGCAGTTCAGTGCCGTCTGTCCGCCAAAAGCAAGCATGATGCCGTCCGGGCGCTCCTTCTCTATCACCTTCTCCACGAAGTAAGGAGTGACGGGCAGGAAGTAAATCTGGTCGGCAACTCCTTCCGAGGTCTGTACCGTGGCAATGTTCGGATTGATGAGAACCGTGTAGATGCCTTCCTCCTTCAATGCCTTGAGCGCCTGCGAACCGGAGTAGTCAAATTCTCCTGCCTCACCGATTTTCAGTGCGCCGGAACCGAGCAGCAGGACTTTCTTTATATTGTTTTCTTTCATTTGCATATCTGTTTATTAAAAATGTAATAGTAGTAATAAAACCTTATCTTTCTCTTACCTTACACAATCAGTCACTAATTGAATGGCATTCAGTATAGGACTGAAAGGTATTCACTCTGGGACTGAATGACATTCAGTATGGGACTCATTATACCGTCTTTTACATACTGATTATCAAGAGATTATGAACGCAATCATTCTTGATAAAATTCTCTTACTAAAGCAACTTCACAAAGTCATCAAAAAGAAACTCCGTATCCGTCGGCCCGCTGGCAGCTTCGGGATGAAACTGTGCGGAGAACCAGGGATTGCGTTTGTGGCGGATTCCTTCATTAGAACCATCGTTCATATTGATGAAAAGCGGTTCCCAGTCTTCTGTCAGCGTGTTGTTGTCTACGGCATACCCATGATTCTGTGAGGTGATGAAGCAACGTTCCGTACCCACCATACGCACCGGTTGGTTATGGCTGCGGTGGCCGTATTTCAATTTGTATATCTTGGCGCCCCCAGCTTTGGAAAGCAACTGGTTTCCCATACAGATGCCGAAGATGGGCAGTTTCTCGTTCTGCATTGTCTTGCGGATATGCTGCACGGCAGCATCGCAGGTATCGGGGTCGCCAGGGCCGTTGGAGATGAACAACCCGTCGAACTCCATCCCAGTATAATCATAGTCCCAGGGAACGCGAATCACTTCCACGTCACGTTTCAGCAGGCAGCGGATGATGTTATGCTTGACGCCGCAATCCACAAGGAGCACTTTCTTCTTACCGGTTCCTTCGTTGTAACGGATAACCTCCTTGCAGCTAACTTTATCCACATAATTCACATCGGCATAAGAGGCCTCAGGCATTTCATCCGATTCATCATCAAAGGCGATACGTCCCATCATCACCCCATGCTCGCGAAGCACCTTTGTCAGTTCGCGGGTATCGATGCCCGTGATGCCCGGAATCTGTTCGCGTTTCAGCCAGTCACCGAGGCTTTCCACCGCATTCCAATGGCTATAATTTTCACTATAATCGCTTACAATAATGGCTTCGGCATGGATATGTTCGCTCTCCATAAAAGTGGCAAGCCCATTCGGTTCGAGAGTAAAAGGCGGCACACCGTAATTGCCCACCAACGGATAGGTGAGCGTCATCAGCTGTCCGGCATACGAAGGGTCGGTCAGGCTTTCGGGATAACCCGTCATGGCTGTGTTGAAGACCACCTCTCCCGCTACCGGTTTTTCAAAGCCGAACGACTTGCCGTGGAAGCGGCTCCCGTCGTCGAGGATTAGAGTTACATTTCTCATTGATTCAATTAAAATTGATAAACTTGTTCTATATAATCAATAAATGCCTTATTCAGCAGCTTCACACCGCCCGGCGTAGGATAATCGCCGCTGAAGTACCAGTCACCCGGATGCTTGGGGCAGGCCTCATGCAGCCCCTCGAGAGGCTGGTAGACAATCTGCACTTTGGCTTTCGTCCCTTTCGGAGTAAGAAGCTCCACCATCTTGGCAGAGATTTCCTCATCAGTGAAAGGAGCATAAATCTCCTTCACGTAATTCACCATCTGTTCTTTGGGCAGGCCTACCTGCTCTTTGGACTTGCGGTAGGCGGCGGCAATTACATCGCGCATCTCACGCTCCTTCAGCAGTTCCACAGCAGCCTTGAAGGCAATGAATTCACTCATCTTAGCCATATCGATGCCGTAGTAGTCGGGATAGCGTACCTGCGGTGAAGAGCTTACAATGACTATCTTCTTTGGCTCCAGACGGTCAAGGATGCCGATGATGCTCTGCTTCAGGGTGGTTCCACGCACTATCGAGTCGTCGATGATGACCAGATTATCCACTCCCGGGACAAGGCTTCCGTAAGTGATGTCGTACACATGGGCGGCAAGGTCGTTCCGGCTGTTTCCTTCGGCAATGAAGGTACGCAGCTTGATGTCCTTGATGGCTACCTTCTCGCTCCGTATGCGCCGCGACAAGATATGCTCCAGTTCGTCGTGGCTGGGACTATGCCCCAAGGCGGCAATCTGCTGCACCTTCTCCTCGTTGAGGTAGTCGTCCAATCCCTGCAACATACCGTAGAAGGCGACTTCCGCCGTATTGGGGATGAAGGAGAAGACGGTATGGTCCACATCGTTGTCGATGGCTTTCAATATGTTGGGTACAAGTTTCTCACCCAGCAGTTTACGTTCCCGGTAAATGTCCACATCACTGCCCCGACTGAAGTAGATGCGCTCGAAGGAACAAGGCTTCACCTCGCGCGGCTTGTTGATTTGCACGGTGCGCACCTTGCCGGCCTTGTTGATAAACATGGCTTGTCCGGGTTGCAGCTCCTTGATGGATTCGACAGGAACATTAAGGGCTGTCTGTATCACGGGACGTTCGCTGGCAAGCACCGCTATCTCGTCGTCCTGATACCAGAAGGCTGTACGGATGCCCCATGGGTCGCGTACGGCGAAAGTCTCTCCGCTGCCGGTAAGTCCGCACATCACGTATCCCCCGTCCCACTCCTTGCTCGAAGTGCGCAGCACGTTGGCAAGGTCGATGTGGTTTTCTATATAACGGGTGATGTCCATGCCTGCCAGCCCTTCCGCTTCGGCAAGGTTGAAGAGGCGCTCCACTTCGCGGTCGAGGCGATGTCCCAACTGCTCCAGCATGATGTAGGTATCGGCATATTTGCGCGGATGCTGGCCGATGGCGGTAATGCGTGCGAAGATTTCATCCACATTCGTCATGTTGAAGTTGCCGCAGAGGGCAAGATTCTTGGCACGCCAGTTGTTTCTCCGGAGGAACGGGTGCACGTACGAGATACCGGACTTTCCGGTAGTGGAGTAACGCAGGTGTCCCATATAGACCTCCCCTGCAAAGGGCAGCACACGCTTGGCATAGTCCGCATCGTGCAGCTGTTCCTTGGTCAAGTCCTTGAAATGGCCCTGCACCGTACCGAAGATTTCGGTAATGGCGCCCGAGCCGAGAGCACGTTCACGGAACATATATTCCTCACCGGGATTGGCTTCCAGTTTCACGCAGGCCAGTCCGGCACCTTCCTGCCCACGGTTGTGTTGTTTCTCCATCAGGAGATAGAGCTTGTTGAGTCCGTACATCCATGTTCCGTACTTCTCTTCATAGTACTCCAGCGGTTTCAGCAGGCGTATCATGGCGACGCCGCATTCATGCTTCAGTTGTTCCATCTATTTATTTACTATTTACCATTTACAATGTACAATTTTAAGTGTACAATTTTCTTTTCCTTATTATAGCATACAATTACCATTTACATTTACCCCTCCCAAGCGCAGCCCCATTGTACATTGTAAATGGTAAATTGTACATGTCCTCATTCTACAGTCACCGACTTCGCAAGATTCCTCGGCTGGTCCACATCCATTCCCTTGCACACGGCAATGTGATAGGCAAGCAGTTGCAAAGGTACCGTAGTTATTAACGGATCAAGGCACTCCATTGTTTCGGGAAGCTCGATACAAGTGTCGGCTATTTTACTGATGACCGTATCTCCCTTTGTCACAATGGCGATAACCCTGCCTTTACGCGCCTTTATTTCCTGGATATTGCTCAGCACCTTTTCATAAAGCCCATTCCGGGTGGCAATGACCACTACCGGCATTTCGGTATCCACCAGAGCAATGGGGCCGTGCTTCATTTCGGCGGCAGGATAGCCTTCGGCATGGATATACGAAATCTCCTTCAACTTCAAGGCGCCTTCCAAGGCTACGGGATAACTGTATCCGCGTCCCAGATAGATAAAGTTGTGTGCATAGGTGAATATCTTGGAAAGTTCCGCTATGCGGTCGTTCAATTTCAAGACCTCTTCCATCTTGTCGGGAATATGCCCCAGCTCCTTGACAATTGCCAGGTATTGCCCTTCGTCCATCGTCTTTTTCTCTTTGGCAAGTGTCAGGGCCAGCATGGTAAGCACCGTTACCTGCCCCGTGAAGGCTTTGGTGGATGCCACCCCTATTTCCGGTCCCACGTGGATATAGGAACCCGTGTGCGTGGCACGGGGAATGCTGGAACCGACGGCATTGCAGATGCCGTATATAAATGCCCCACAGCTTTTGGCAAGCTCCACGGCGGCCAGCGTATCGGCCGTTTCTCCGCTTTGCGAGATGGCAATCACCACATCGTTGCTGTCAATCACCGGGTCGCGGTAACGGAACTCACTGGCATACTCCACCTCTACCGGAATACGGCAGAAGCTTTCAATCAAATGCTTGCCGATGAGGGCGGCATGCCATGACGTACCGCATGCCACGATGACGAAGCGTTTGGCCGCCAGCAGACGTTCCTTATAATCAATCACTGCAGAAAGAACCACGTTCGTACCCTCCACATTGATACGCCCGCGCATGCAGTCGTGAATGCAGCCGGGCTGTTCGAAGATTTCCTTCAGCATGAAGTGCGGATAACCGCCCTTCTCCAGCTGGCCGAGATTGAGCGCTACCGTCTTTACCTCGTGCGGACATTCCACATTCTTCAGGTTAACAACCTTCAGCTTCTCTCCCCGACGGATGAGGGCAATCTCTTCGTCTTCCAGATACACCACCTTATCCGTGTATTCCACAATCGGCGTGGCATCCGAAGCCAGGAAAAACTCTCCTTCACCGATGCCCACCACCAGCGGACTGCTCTTGCGTGCAGCGATTATCCCATCCGGATTGTCCTTGTCGAGCACCGCAATGGCATACGCCCCAATCACTTCCTGCAAGGCAAGTTGCACCGCCGTCAGCAGGTCAATATGGTTTGTCACCTGAATGTATTCAATGAGCTGTACCAGCACCTCGGTATCAGTGCTGCTTTTAAATACATAACCTTTGGCTTGAAGTTTTTCTTTAAGGACGGCGTAGTTTTCAATAATGCCGTTATGGATGAGGGCGAGGCGTTCGGAAGAGGAATAATGGGGATGGGCATTGACGGAACAAGGTTCTCCATGAGTAGCCCAACGTGTATGTGCAATACCAATGTTACCGGAAATATCTTTTTGAGCAACGAAAGTTTCAAGTTCCGAAACCTTACCTTTCGCTTTGTACACGTTCAACTGTCGGTTATCACTGATTAATGCTACCCCCGCACTATCATATCCACGGTACTCCAACCGCTTCAGACCCTTGATAAGAATGGGGTAGGCTTTCCTTTGACCTATATAGCCTACTATTCCACACATAATGTATCAGTATTTGATTTTGCGTTGCAAATATACATATTCTTAAGAACATAAAGTTAATCTTTCCACTATTTATTTATCAAAAGAATAGAAAAAAGTTGTTTTTACATCAAAAAGTTAAAGAAAGTATTATTTTAAAAGCAAAAGGCTTAATTTATAAATCCAAATCAAACCGTCTGATTTTGATTTAGGATTAAAAGAAAACAGAGGGTGTTTTCTATCAATTCATAACTTCATCTTCTATCGCAGGAATTTTGCAAGAAAGAAGGCAGGAACACATATTATCATTTTGCAATTAATACCATATATTTGCCGAACATTTTGAAACCACAAACAATATTATACAGCAATAAAGAAAGCTTATAATCATGAAACAAGAACTTTTTAACAACAAAACAAAAGCAGAGGATTACCAGCGACAGCCCAAACAGTTGGGCTTGTATGAGGCATCCCATGAGCACGATGCCTGCGGAGTAGGCATGCTGGTCAATATCCAGGGAGGAAAATCACATGAACTGGTAGAATCGGCATTGAAGGTACTGGAAAACATGCGCCACCGTGGAGCGGAAGGGGCGGACAACAAAACCGGAGACGGTGCCGGCATCATGCTGCAGATACCGCACGAATTCATTCTGTTGCAGGGCATTCCCGTTCCCGAGAAAGGAAAATACGGCACCGGCCTGCTTTTCCTTCCCAAAGACGGAAAAGACCAGGCTGTCATCTTGAGCGTCATTATCGAAGAGATTGAAAAGGAGGGATTGACCCTGATGCATCTGCGCAACGTGCCCACTTGCCCCGAAATATTGGGAGAAGCGGCTCTTGCCAACGAACCGGACATCAAGCAAATTTTCATCACCGGATTTACGGAAAGCGAAACCGCCGACCGCAAACTCTATATAATAAGGAAAAGGATAGAGAACAGAATACGCAAGTCGGACATCCCCACCCGCGAGGATTTCTACATCGTCTCGCTCTCTACGAAGAACATCGTCTACAAGGGCATGCTCTCTTCCTTGCAGTTGCGCAACTACTTCCCCGACCTCACCAACAGCTACTTCACCAGCGGACTGGCATTGGTGCACTCCCGTTTCAGCACCAACACTTTCCCCACCTGGGGACTGGCACAGCCTTTCCGCCTGCTGGCACACAACGGCGAAATCAATACCATCCGCGGCAACCGCGGCTGGATGGAAGCCCGTGAGAGTGTACTCTCCTCTCCCGCCCTGGGAGACATCCGGGAGATACGCCCCATCGTGCAACCGGGCATGAGCGACAGTGCCTCGCTGGACAATGTGCTCGAGTTTCTCATCATGTCGGGCCTGAGCCTGCCGCACGCCATGGCCATGCTCGTGCCGGAATCTTTCAACGAAAAGAATCCCATCAGCGAAGATTTGAAAGCTTTCTATGAATACCACTCCATCCTGATGGAGCCGTGGGACGGACCGGCGGCACTGCTTTTCAGCGACGGGCGCTATGCAGGCGGCATGCTCGACAGAAACGGACTGCGCCCTGCACGCTACCTGATTACGCAGGGCGGCATGATGGTAGTGGCCAGCGAAGTAGGCGTGATGGATTTCGAACCGGGAGAGATTAAAGAAAAAGGACGTCTGCAACCGGGAAAAATACTGATGATTGATACCGAACAGGGTAAAATATATTATGACGGTGAACTAAAAGAACAACTGGCATCGGCACGCCCCTATCGCGCCTGGCTGTCTGCCAACCGCATCGAGCTCGATACCTTGAAAAGCGGGCGCAAGATAGACAACCGGATAGCCGGTTATGACCGTATGTTACGCACCTTCGGCTTCTCGCGTGAAGATATAGAACGTACCCTCATACCAATGTGTAACACAGGGGCCGAACCTGTCGCCTCTATGGGTAACGACACGCCGCTGGCAGTTCTCTCGGACAAACCGCAGTTACTGTTCAACTACTTCCGCCAACAATTCGCACAGGTTACCAATCCGGCTATCGACCCTATCCGTGAAGAATTAGTCATGTCGCTCACCGAATACATCGGCGCCGTAGGAATGAACATTTTAGTACCCAGCGAAAGCCATTGCAAAATGGTACGTCTGCCCCATCCCGTACTAAATAACACCCAACTGGACATTCTCTGCAATATCCGATATAAAGGATTCAATACCGTGAAACTCCCCATCCTATTCGAGGTGAGCAAAGGAAAAGCCGGACTACAGGAAGCGCTGAGTAATTTGTGCAAACAGGCCGAGCAATCCGTGACCGACGGAGTAAACTATATCATTCTAAGCGACCGTTCTGTTGATGCGGCTCATGCCGCCATCCCGTCACTGCTGGCGGTAAGCGCTGTTCATCATCACCTCATCTCGGTTCAGAAACGCGTACAAACCGCATTGATTGTAGAAAGCGGCGAGATTCGCGAAGTGATGCACGCCGCCCTGTTACTGGGATATGGTGCCAGTGCCATCAATCCGTACATGGCCTTTGCCGTACTGGATGAACTAGTGAGAAAAGGCGATGTGCAGATGAATTACGAAACGGCCGAAAAGAATTATATCAAAGCCATCTGCAAGGGCTTGTTTAAAATCATGAGTAAGATGGGTATCTCTACGATCCGTTCCTATCGGGGCGCGAAGATTTTTGAAGCCGTAGGGGTCAGTGAGGAATTATTGAGAAGCTATTTCGGCACACAGACATCCAGCATCGGAGGTATCCGTCTGGAAGAAGTCGCCAAAGATGCCATCGCCCTGCACGATGCCGGATTCTCTCCGAAAGAAGTGAGCGACATTTTACCGCACAACGGACTGTTCTCTTTCCGCAAAGACGGAGAACGGCACGCCTGGAATCCGGAAACCATCTCCACCCTGCAACTGGCCACCCGACTGGGCAGCTACAAAAAGTTTAAGGAATTCACCTCTATGGTAGATGAAAAAGATTCCCCCCTCTTCCTGCGCAACTTCTTCGGGCACAAACGAAACCCTATTGATATTGAAAAGGTGGAGCCGATAGAAAACATCGTGAAACATTTCGTGACAGGAGCCATGTCCTTCGGTGCTATCAGCAAGGAAGCACATGAGGCGCTGGCACTGGCCATGAACAAACTGAGTGCACGCAGCAATACAGGTGAAGGTGGTGAGGACAGCGAACGCATTACAGGCACTTACGAAGGTATCTCACTATGCAGCAAGACCAAGCAAATAGCGTCGGGACGTTTCGGAGTCACCACCGAATACCTAGTTCATGCCGAAGAGATCCAAATAAAGGTAGCCCAAGGCGCCAAGCCGGGAGAAGGAGGACAACTGCCGGGATTCAAGGTAGATGAGGTGATTGCCAAAACCCGCCACTCCATTCCGGGCATCTCGCTCATTTCCCCTCCACCCCACCATGACATTTATTCCATCGAAGATTTGGCCCAGTTGATATTCGACCTGAAAAACGTAAACCCACAGGCACGAATCAGTGTGAAACTGGTAGCCGAAAGCGGCGTGGGAACCATTGCCGCCGGAGTGGCCAAAGCGAAAGCCGACTTGATTGTCATTTCGGGAGCGGAAGGAGGAACCGGCGCGTCGCCTGCATCGAGTATGCGGTATGCAGGTATCTCGCCCGAAATAGGACTGAGCGAGACGCAACAGACCTTGGTGTTGAACGGACTCCGCGGACAAGTGAAACTGCAAGTGGACGGACAGTTGAAAACCGGACGGGATATTATCAACATGGCCTTGCTGGGTGCGGAAGAATTCGGTTTCGGTACCACCGCATTGATTGTACTGGGATGCGTCATGATGCGCAAGTGCCACACCAACACCTGTCCCGTAGGCGTGGCCACCCAAGACCCTGAACTGCGCAAACGTTTCCGTGGGCATTATAAATATGTAGTGAATTATTTCACCTTCCTGGCACAGGAAGTCCGTGAATATCTGGCGGAAATGGGATTCACCAAAATGGATGATATTATCGGACGCACGGACCTGATCGATCGGCTCTCCTCTACTTCGTCAGCATCCGGCAAATACGCATTGCTCGATTTCTCCAAATTGCTGCACATCCCGGCACAAGCGGCGACAAATGCCATCCGGCATACGACGGAACAGGTGCATCTGACCGGACATGTAAAAGATCAGGACATTATCCTGCATGCTATGCCGGCCATCGAGCACCGGCAGGAGATTTCCTTGGATTATGCCATAGCCAACACCGACCGCTCGGTAGGCGCTATGCTCTCTGGCGAGATTGCCAAACGATACGGCGACGCCGGACTGCCGGAACATACACTTAATATCAAATTCAAAGGTTCGGCCGGACAAAGCTTCGGCGCCTTCCTTGCACACGGTGTCAACTTCCGCCTCGAAGGGGAAGCCAACGATTATTTAGGCAAAGGCTTGAGTGGTGGGCGCATCAGCGTGATGCCTCCGGTACGGTCGACCTTCGTAGCCGAAAACAACACGATTGCCGGAAACACCCTGATGTACGGGGCGACAAGCGGCGAAGTGTATATCAACGGACGTGTAGGCGAACGTTTCTGCGTGCGCAACTCCGGTGCTATCGCTGTCGTGGAAGGGGTCGGCGACCACTGCTGCGAATATATGACCGGAGGACGCGTGGTGGTTCTCGGACGTACAGGGCGCAACTTCGCCGCTGGCATGAGCGGTGGTGTCGCTTATGTGTGGAACAAGGAAGGGGACTTCGACTACTACTGCAATATGGAGATGGTCGAACTCTCGCTGATCGAAGACAGTACGACACGTAAAGAACTGCACGAGCTGATCCGCAAGCATTACCATTTCACCGGTAGCCACCTCGCAAGCAAGATGCTCGACAACTGGGACAAGTATGTAGATGAGTTCATCCAGATCGTCCCGATCGAATACAAGAAAGTACTCCAAGAGGAACAGATGCGCAAACTCCAACGCAAGATCGCGGAGATGCAGAAAGACTACTAAATATTTACACAAAAACAATAATGTTTGCATATTCCAAAATATAATCACCATTTTTGTGAATATCATTATATAAATGTTGCAAACAAAAAAGTCATAATGTAACATTATGCTTTGCGCTATTTGCAAAAGTTCAAAGTATATGCAAAACATGTCGATTCAATCACAAAATAACAAACGATTAGCCAAAAACACATTGATTCTATATGCCCGCATGCTGTTCACTGTAGGCATCAGTTTCTATTCTACCCGTTTGATACTCGCCAATTTGGGAGTATCAGATTATGGTGTCTATAATGTTATAGGAGGCTTTGTGTCCATGTTTTATATGGTGACAGCCACCATGACACAGGCAGTGAGCCGTTTCCTTACATTTGAATTAGGCAGGAATGATCCGAAAAAGTTGCAGCAAACATTCTCCACATCCCTAAATATTCTTCTCCTTCTTGCTCTGTTAGTAGTGCTGTTGAGCGTGACCATAGGCTTATGGTTTGTCAATACAAAGCTGAATATCAAACCAGACCGTATGACTGTTGCAAATTGGATTTATCAGTTCTCCCTTCTCTCTTTTGTTCTTGAGATGATTAGCGTGCCTTATAGTGCTTCGGTTATCTCGCACGAGAAAATGGGAGCATTTGCTTTCGTTACCATAGCCAAGGTCTTTTTGACGTTTGGCATAGCCCTATCGCTTGCTGCCAGCCCCATTGACAAACTGGTGTTCTATGGGATTCTTGTACTTGCTGTATCTGTCTCCATTCAATTGATGTACTGGATATATTGTAAGAAGAATTTCCCCGAATGCCAATACTCTACACATATTGACAAAGTCTTGTTCAAAGACATGTTCGGTTTTGCAGGATGGAACTTTCTGACAACCTGCACTTCCATGCTAAGCAGTCAAGGAGTGGGCATCATGCTTAACATGCACTTTGGTACGGCAATCAATGCAGCCCGTGGTATAGCTTCTCAAATCAATGGGACAGTAGGTGCTTTCTCTCGAAATTTCACTACAGCATTAAATCCACAGATAACAAAATCGTATGCAACCGGAGATATAGCATATACAACAAAACTGGTTTGCAGAGGAGCAAAATTCTCATACCTGCTATTTCTCTTCATCGCACTTCCATGCATGTTCGAAGTTGATTTTTTTCTTTCCAAATGGCTGACAGAAGTGCCTACTTACGCTGGTATTTTTGTCCAGTTGACATTTCTCAACACCTTAGTTGAAACACTACTAAACTCAAATGAGACGTTAAACAGAGCTTCCGGAAAAATCCGCAAATTCCAGATTATCATCAGTGTGGCCCAACTGCTAATTCTCATTGTTTCCTACATAGTACTTGAGATAACAGGCAATTCCATTTTGACTGTAGCAGTTACAAATGTCATTTATCTGTTGATTTTCATTCCACGCATTACAGTAAACAAACCCTTTATCGGAATAACATTCGGATATTTTTTCAAACATACGTTAAGAGGAGTCTTGATTGTAACCTGTATCTCAACTCTTGTATGCTTTGCATTCCTATCCGGTATGGAACAAGGTTGGATTCGTTTGTTCGGGACAAGTATCGTATCCACCCTAACAATAGCGATTACTTCATGGTTTTTTGCCTTAACGAAAGGTGAGAGAGAGAAAACAAGCGCTTTTATCAGAAAGAAAATTTACGCCATAAAACAAAACTAATGTTCAGAAATAAAACTACATTAATGTGCCTCTCTATCCTGGGCGTCATTTGCTATCATCTGTGCCTACGTGGCATACACATCGGTCGGTTGAATGTAGGATATGCTGGAACAGATGTCTTCATGTTGCTGAGCGGATATGGCATTGCCAAGTCGCTTGCCCACAATTCCATAAAACAATTCTATATACATAGGCTCCGGCGAATCCTTCCATTGTGAATTGTCATGATAAGCTCTGTATGTATAATAAATTTAATATTAGGAGTGGGAAATCTTGGTTTAGATATATTCCTGCTCAATATCACATCACTTTCATTCTATTACAACCCTGACTTGCTGCCCGAATGGTATCTTTCCACCTTGCTCCTATTCTATGCTGTCAGCCCGTTACTAAAAATACTTTTGGAAAAAGGTAGTTGGGGGTTAGTGATACTCATCAGTTTGGTTGTTGTCTTGGAAGAGGAATTTTTAGGAACCGATAGCAGTATGATAATGCGGTCGCCCGTTTCCCTCTTTATCTGCTGGGTATGCAGTGTGCCCTCAGTAACAAAGAGGATTTGCCTTATAAGGTCACCATTCCTTTGTTTCTATTAAGTGTTGCTTTCTTTTTTCAGGGACATCACTACCTATTTTCCGCATGTGCTGTGCTCCTCGCCATCCAAATAGCAAATATACTCATTGATAAATGGGGAGTCTTAAAGAACAAACTATTCAATTGGATTGGTACACACACTTTGGATATATATGTTGGCAATACTATAGCAGCGGTAATAGCCGAGCTGATTTTCTCTCCCGAAATGAATGTGTTTGACAAAATTTCCATCGACATAATGATGACTATAGGCCTGTCCCTATTGCTTTGGAAACTTAATTCACAACTACAAGATTTATGGTAAGAAAATATTTTCATTATCTCACAGACACTATTACATGTAGATTCAACCGGCAGTTTTCTCTAAAAAAAGCCAATATGAAATGGATAACCTACAATATAGGAGATCCGCAAGACAACAACTGCATCAAAGTTGAAAACAGTACCGTCACTCACACATCTATTAATATTACGGGTAAAAACAACCGCATCATCGTGCGCAACGGGGCAAAGATGTTCTTCGGAGGGATAAAGATTATAGGAAATGACAATGAGGTAGTGTATGATGGTTGTAAAGCTATGATTAATGTATTTATGAAGGGAAATGGATGCAAAATTACAGTCGGAAGAGGCTCTCTGATAGACGAGAGCACAAGTATAGTACTAATGGGACAGGGCAACCGTGTGGAAATCGGTGAAGAGTGTATGTTTGCAGAGAAGGTTGAGATTTGGGCATCAGATACCCACCTTATCACAGACCTGCAAGGCAATCCGTTAAACCCCTCGAAACCAGTCGTCATAGGCAAACATGTATGGCTCGGCAAAGGGGTAAACGTGATGAAAGGCGTAACAATAGGAGAACATACAACCGTAGGCTTAGGAAGCATCGTAACAAAAGACCTCCCACCTCATTGCATCGCGGCAGGTAGTCCGGCAAAGGTGGTAAGGACCGGAACAGACTGGCATTTAGGACATACTAATATATAAAAAATGATACTACATCTGATACTTTCTTTGATACTAAGCATAGAAACCATCATCATCATTGATTTTGCCATGGTGTTAAAGGGCATACATTTCAAATTAAGCCTATATGGTATATCATTGCTATCACAATTCATACTATTAGCATTTTGTTCGGATACTCCCAACATATTACTTTTTACATTAGCTGCCACACTGTTCCTTATTCCTTGGGTAATGTATCTTCTGTGGCTTCCATTCGCAAAAACCTCACACGATTTTGAAGATGTTGATAATGGGAAAACAGCATGTTATGGCAACAAAAAAGTATTGCTGATAGTACCCCATCAAGACGATGAAATCAATGTGCTGGGCGGTATTTTTGAAGAGTTTATCAAATATGGTAGCACTGTACACATCGTATATGCCATAACAAACGGAACAATACAAGGTTTTAGATATACTGAAGCATTAAA
>ENA-OPCX01000538-OPCX01000538.1-human-gut-metagenome-genome-assembly--contig:-NODE-538-length-18883-cov-4.668632_pt1 | contig 18883 bp, 10 predicted proteins | sample MGYA00241570_ERZ501491 | MGnify/ENA primary metagenome ERZ501491 (study PRJEB25962, sample SAMEA2042620) | human gut metagenome | biome: human gut; feature: human-associated habitat; material: faeces... | reverse complement strand
AGTCGATTTGGGCTGGAAGTCATAAGTGACATTACCGCCAAAAGCCAACAGCTTATAATACTTGGCACGGTTCATCTGGTCGGCATATAAACGGAAAGTCGTTGTAGCCGGGAAGTCATACTCACGGTCGCCCATCCTAGGAAACACCACGCGCGGAAAGATAAGCGAAGTGGAGATACCCAGTTCATAACTGTTCATCAAGGAAGAACTTGCCTTGCCCGTCTGCCATTCGTACGAACCGTTCAACTTCACATTCCAGCTTTCACCGCCACCGAAGACATTGTTCTTCGTCACCGTAAAAGCGGCACCCGGTCCCGTCTGGTTATTGCTCTTCATGGTGACATTAAAATCCAACTCCGCATCGTAGGGTTTATCGAGCGCGGCAATGACCCTCACATCCAATGTATCAGACACAAACGCCGTATCACGCGGTATATACTGCATCTCCGCATAACGGAAAATACCGACGCTTGCCAGACGCTCCTGAATACGGGTCTGACGGTACAAACTATACAAACTCTGCATAGAACGCTGGCGGGCAATACCTGCGCTGTCCTGTATCTGACGTTTCCGCCGATAACCTTGATAGTTCAACCAACGGTAAAGCATGTTGGGACGTACCGGAGGTTTGTTGTAGTAATGTATGGTCAAGCCTTTGTAATCCATGCTGTCATTGGGTTCCTGCCCCTGCTTTCCAAGAAGATAGACGGATTTACGCCCCACACGGAACTGCTTCTCGGCTACCTTTGGCATACCGGGAACGGGAATCAAGCGCATCTGGACATGCCCATTGGGAACCATCATGGTATCGGCCTGATAGGTTAGGTAGTCGGGACGGAAATAATAACAGCCCACATTACGCAGCAGGGTACTGATACGGGTACGCTCCCCATCCAAATCAGCCACATTGAATTGTTCTCCCGAACTGATAAGGGAACGTCGGCGTCCCAGCTCCATAATGCGAGTGGTACGCTCGCTGAAACCACGATAATATACCGTATCTATAAAGTAGGGGTTACGCATGTTCACCGTATATTGCAACTTTGCCTTCAGCGAGTCCTTCGGGTCGATAAATGTCTTGTAGCTGACGCTTCCGTTGAAATAGCCATAATCGCGCAGCAAGTTAACCGCCGCCTTCTGGCGTATATCGGGATTCACCGTAGACATAAGCACCGGAGTGGCGGCAAATTTATTGAATATCCACTTTCCGAATCCCTTCTCATACTTCTGGAAACCATTGTAAATCCACAGTCCGAAAGGAAAGGGATAGCGGATAGTAGAGCTTCCCAGCAACGAATTGTTCGGTGCCGTAGCAAGGGCGGCTTCCACCTCTTCCATAGCAATCTCACCAACAGACGTTTCACTGCGGTTCAATACAATCATCGGCTTTTGGCCGGTATAGAGTATCTCCCCCTCGGGCAAGTGCTTCGTGGTGGAGCAACCTGCCAGAAATATCAATCCTGCAATATATAATATCAGTCGTTTCATATCACATTCCTACTTTTTCATATCGCTATTTTCAGCCTCCGGTTTTATCTTTTTCTTCCTGAAGATGAAGAGTTCACTCAATCGGTCCATCTTCCGGCGCAGCACAAGGCCGACACCCGTTTCGGTTATCTCACCGTCGAGTATGCTTTCGTAGTTTTTATTATGGAATACACGGACATATCGAGTACCCGACGCATCAAGACGGTATTCCAGCGATATATTGTCAATGAATGATTCCGCATCGTTCGTGGCATTGGCCCCGGTGGACACTTTTCCACCGATGACTATCTGTACGCGGTCGTTGAAGAAACGCTGGGAATAACGAAAACTGAAGTCTTTCTGCGTGTCACCCGTTTCAGCAGAGGTACGGTCTTCCACACCTACACTGATATTGGCCCCTTTTATACCTCCCGCCAAGGAGTTTATCTGGCTCTGAAGCACTGAGTTCAAGGCGGCTCCCATTGACAAACCTCCTCCTTTGGCACCACTGTTCAGGTAAATACCCGTGGCAAGCATGGCAATGGCCTGCTTGCTACGCTCTTCTGCACCCATTGCCTGCAGCTCATTCTCTACTGCGGCATCTTCGGGCGCCGAAATATCGAATATCAAATCGGGAGCGTCAAGCCTGTTCTTGATGGAAATGGAAACATCGAAGTTCACCATGCGCGAACCGTCCCCGTCACCATCGGCCACAGAAGCACGCATACGTTCCGTAGCCTTCAGACTCAGCGTAGGATTCATAATATTCCCTCGCCAATCCACATAACTGCCGGGATTGAACTGAAACTCCTTCAAGGGGATGATAGGCAGCGAATATTTCATGACGCCACCCGAAAGGGTATAGCGTCCGGTAAGGCTCATATCCCCTTGGGGAGTATACTGCATATTCAAATCACCGCCACCTTCCAGTTCGATGTATTTGCTGCGGTCGGGACTCAAGTCAGCACGAAGACGGACAGCATCGTCAATATGGACGGACATATACATTTCCAATCCTCCCAACGACATGGCAGGAACTTCATCCGCCTTTACCGACGTCGTATCGGTGAACGAGGTAAAGGTAACCAGCCCACTGAGACGGTCTTCCACCGTTAAAGGGGAATCGGTCAACACGTAGGTTACGTTGGTATTGCCCAGCAGATTCATGTTTCCACGCATCGTGAGCCCGTCAAGCGGTCCCTTCACCGTGGCATGCAAATCAACGAACACCTTTCCATATACCAGACTTTCGCGGGTACGCGGTGCATCCAGCAACGTATAGTTCTCTGCCAGCAGATTGAGGTTGGCAGTAGGACGCTCCATATTCCGGAAATCAACCTTACCGTCAATCGTAAACGGATTCTTGCTGGTGGTATAAATGGCAAACTTATCGAATATCAACTGATTGTCCTTTATCTGTACCGGACGGTTGTCGAACCAGTAACGTGCTCCCGCCTGGCGTGCATAGACAGACACACTGTCCAAAACAATATCACCATGCATTTGAGGCTTGTCCAGCGAACCATAAATATAAAGCCCTCCATCAATATCTCCGGTAAAGGCCACCATTTGGTCAGGGATGAATGCATTGGCCATCTTCAATGGGAAATGCTCGAAACGAGTGGACACTTCCAGAGTATCCTTTCCGTTTTTCTGCGTCAAGATACCGTCGGCGATCATCACTTCTTCGTTATCATGTGTAAAATAGGTATTCAAATAGTGCGTATTCTTGTCGCCCGGCAACCAGGTAGCCCCCAGACCTATATCTCCAACCGGTTGGCGTTCGTAGGTCAGTTTCTCTACATTGGCTTCGGCGGACACCTGCAGGGAAGTGGCAGTCTGTATATAATTTGCTTCGGCGGAGAACAATCCCGTAAGCCGAGGCATATAAGGAAGTACCTCCGTAAGTTCATCCAGGCGCAATCGGCTCAGTTCTACGTTTATATTCTGCAAGGAAAGGGTATCATTCTTGTCGGATTGCATACGGAAACACAGACCATCGTCGCTGTCCATATCAATATTGGCATAGACGCGCATATTCTTATGCAGATAAATCCAGTTACTATTGTCCGCAAAGTGGAATTTACGGAAAGCGATAATCGGCTCGGCAGGAATAAGGTTCAGCAGCACACCATTACCGCGACCGTGTCCTTCGGTCAACGGACGGGCATTAATACCGAATAGAACACCGGTCTGCCCTTTTCCATTCACATAATCCACAGTCAGTTCCGCATCTTCATTACGGACTTCCCCCGTCAATGTGCTGCGAAACACAAACTGCGGGTTCTTGGGACCGTTTATGACACCACCTTGCAACTTCATCCGAGCAGTATCCTGCTTCACTGTAAAAAATATCGTATCGAGCTGCAAGGAGTCCATGCGCAATCCGTGAACAGCTGTACGTCCATTGATGCCGACTTGCGGAGTAAATCCGAAGCTCAGTTTGAAATCATTATAGGAAATACCCTTTGCAGCCAGGAAATAGCTGACGGGATTCTGGTTACCGGCTTCCAGATGCATGCCTGCTGAAGGAAGGACTTGGCGCAAAGCGGCATGGTCCAAACGCCGTTCATCAATCTGCTTTGTCAGGATAGAGACAAATTTATCCGACTGTTCCATCAACTTCTTCAACGTGCTGTGGGCGCGGAAACGCAGATTCAAGTCACCGGCGTCAAGCCTCAACTTGAGAGAATCATGACGTGCCTCCGCTCCCATTGTAAAGGCAAACGGGTGTTTCAACGGTCGGGGCACCAAACCCAGCTTATGCAGATTCACCTCTTCCACATTCAAATCCAAAGCGCCATCCAAATAGCTGCGGTCAAGACGCATATCCGCATTTCCCTGCATCTTGAGAAGGACATTATCGCTGGCAAGACGGACGGTAGCAACGGATGACTTGAGTCCGGCATGCGCCTCCACACCGGAAATGTCCCAATGCCCATACTGTAGTTTTTCCAAAGAGGCATTCAAAGCAGCCACAGTCTTTCGTGATGCCACATCCACCCCTTGTCCTTTAGCGGACATCTTTGCCGTAAGAGTATAGATAGAGTCCTTGGGCAGGAAGTGATGCACCTGCAAGTTGTTGATGGCAAGGTCGGCATGGTAGGCTTCCGTAGCAAGATTATAGGCGGCGTCCAAATTCAAGGCGCCTTCCTTCTCCTTCAGTTTCAGGGCGGCAGTGCACTGCGCCCCCTCCATACCGAGACGTGCCGCAAGGTGCATACTGTCCGGCACGATGATGGAGCCATCGGGAGCAATGTCAGCTAGTCCGGTCAAGAAGTTCAAGTTCTGCGTATGCATCTCGAAGTCCATGTTTCCATTGCGTTTCACACTGTCGGTCAGGTTCCAGAATTCTCCTCCCCCATTCAACGAAAAGGCTCCGGGCAGCTCAGCCGTAAAACGGGAAATCTGCATCTGCTTCAGGTTTCCTTCCGTACCGGCATGAATCACCAACGGACGGAACGGATAGGCTTCCTTGAAAGTTTCCGGCAGGCCACCGGCAAAAAGCAGTACATCCTGTTTGCCGATACGGGCATTGAAACGGGCTGTCAGACGACCGGTGGTAGGTATATTTATCAGTTCCCAGTAAGTCTGTGCCGTAAAGTTCATCTCACTATGAGGTGTCAGCAACTTCAAAGAAGGGATACGGATAACGGTAGAGTCGGCAAATAACCGCCCGGTCAGGGAAGTCACACTTAAACCGGAACGCTCATACATGGAAAATTCCCGGATAACGGCATTCATATCTCTACCGTAGTACATCACAGAATCAATGCCCAGGCGAATGTCGCGAAGAGCAATGTGCGAGGGGTCGAAGCCTATCGCACTCCCCGGGCCACCGGTATCATAATTGACAGAAGTTCCAGTCAGCAGGAATTTTCTCCAGCCATAGAACTGGTGTTTCAGGTCGGCAGCAGCGTCCGCAATCTCAGCATCTCCTATATGGGCTTTCAGCCCCATGGAGTCCAATGGCATCTGTAAATCGACCGAGACGTTCTTCAACTTCAGAGTATGGAGTGTGACTTTCCAGTTTAACGCAGTGTCAGTAGTGTCTTTGGGAGTCTCAGTGGTATCTGCAAGCATCACCTGCACATGGGTATCGCTCAATTCTATATTATTGAGGATGGCATCTTCTTTTGTAAGGTCTATGCCATGGCTTTCGAAAAAGAAATGCCCCAGTACTCCTTTGATGCACATACCTTCCATTAAATTGGAGGAGTTGACAGCAACTTGTTTCAAGGTAATGTCATCCACCTCCACTTTCCCTTTGAGTAAAGGCCATGCCTGTACCCGTACGTTCAAACTTCCAAGATTCAGCAAGGTATCGGGATGCTGCACATCAACAGCACTGTCGGCAGGCTGTACCACCAATACACCGCGGACCAACAAATTCAAAGGAAAGCGAAGGTCAATCCGCTCCACGGATATGTCCATACCCGTAGCATCTGATGCAATTGCTGTAGCCTGCTTCCGTATCAAATTCTGTACGGGAGGCACATAAAGCAATATCATCAATATTATAAACAGTATAATAGGAGTAAGCAACACCCACAGTGCTGTTCTCAACCATTTTCTTCTCATCGGAACGTCAATCTTTCATCGTATTTAAAAGTCCTACAAAGTAAACAATTTCTTTCGACATTTGGTTCCCGATAGAGAAAAATCATGTATTCTTCTCTGTTCCCCCATTACGGAAAAGCTGTTGCCTGAGTAATGACATCCTCTATCAAAACGAGGGCGGCAAGGGCGTGTTCTTTCAACTCTCCGGTAAAAGGCACTCCATGAGAAGTTTCCAACAGTTTCAGCAATGCAACCAGTTCCGTAGCTCCAATCAACGTAAAGAGGGGAATCATTTTGTGGGAGACAGCAGCCATCTCGTCCACATCCTCATTCTCCACAGCCTTCTGCAAACGCTCCGCATTGAGACGGGTTTCAGCCACAAAACTTTCCAGAATGGACTTTGCAGCCTCGGGGTCATCGACCGAAAAAACGGTGAGCGAAGAGAATTTATACCCCGGGCAAGCCGAAGCTTCCGAAACTTCCGTAACCTCCTTCCCTTTGTCCTCCACATTCAATTCATGCAGCAATTCACTGACGGTAAACGGCTTATGCAGGCATCCGGCAAAGCCATGCGCCGTAAATTCCTCACGCTGCATGTCACTGCGAGCAGTGACAGCAATCACCGGAACAGACTGTGCCTGCGGTATGTTCGAAGCACGAAGCAGTTTCAGTAAATCAAAACCATTAATAGCAGGCATCTGCACATCAGTAAGCAGAACATCAAAGGTTGCAGTGCGCAAGGCATCCAGCAGTTCATCCAGTTGTAAACAAGAGACAGAATTTATACCACTCTGCTGAAGCATGGCGGCAGTAAGGGTAAGCTGAATACGGTCATCATCAATAAGGAGGACATTCTTCAGTGAAGAATGAGGAACGGGGAATGAAGAATTGCCATTCGGCGTGGCAGCACATCCCGATTCTTCATCCTTCATTCTCCGTCCTTCACTCCTTACGGGATAGATAGGAATATATATGGTGAAAGTGCTTCCCTTGCCTGGCACACTGTCTACATCAATCGTGCCTTCAAGCAACTGTACCAGCATACGGACGATGGAAAGTCCGAGTCCGAACCCCTCTTTACCCTGAGCACCCGGTAAGCGGGTAAACTCCTGGAAGATACGCTCACGGTCGGCAGGTTCCATACCTCTACCCGTATCAGCAATGGCAACTACCAGTCGACGGTCCTCGTAACGGGCAGTCATGGTAACACTGCCTTGGTCCGTAAACTTCACGGCATTGGACAGCAAATTGTTGATAATCTGGCGCAGACGCAAAGGGTCGCAAATATAGGTACCGTCCAGCTCCGGGGCAGTGTCGCAATGAAGCGCCAGCCCTTTGGCAGCCGTAAGCGGTTCAAAACTGACGTGTATCTCTTCAAGCAGGCGGGAAGGATGAAAGGTGACCCGGTTGACTTCGGCCTTGTTCAAATCAAGACGATGGAAGTCGAGCAAATCAACGACCAACTTCAGCAGATGCTCCGATGAGGTTTTCATATTGTCCAGATAGAACCGCTGGCGCTCATCCACCGTCAGACGGGAAAGCAAGTCGGCATAGCCCATAATAGAACCGAGCGGGGCTTTGAAATCATGGGTAATGGCAAGCATCAGTTTTTCACGGACAGCAAGTAAATCTTCGGCACGACGGCGGGCCTCTTCCAACTCACGGCGGTACCGGTTGCTTCGGGTTATGTCGCGGCCGATGATAATAAGAAAAAAAGCGGAAAGCAACACCGCACCTACGGCAATACCACTGATAATCTTGGCCGAACGGCGTCGGACCGCCTGTTGATACTCGGCTTCCGTCCGTGCACGCAGCAGAGTTTCCGTCTCGTAATCTTTCAGCAAGCTGTCAATACGAGCGGTCAGCATATGGTCCAAGCGTTGCAGATAGCGTTTACGTCGTTGTATAACAGTGTTTACAGCTTTTTTCTGCTGGGCCACAGCACGCAGTTTCTCATGCAAAGAATCGGCCGGATTATAAGGTTCAATCACCGTATCCGTCGCAAATTCGAGGGAGGTCTTTACCTGGATAGCCGTATCTTTCTTTGGGGGGACAAACACTTCACCCAAACGACGGAAAAAACCCTTCTTTCGAGGGCGTGTCACGACGGTATCCCGATGTGTAATGATACGGTGCTGCACACGTTGCTGGGTCACTACCGAGTCCTGCTGGGCAATTATCTGCTCAATGTCACTGGTAGATACCATGCTGTCATTCGCCTCACTCAGCGTACGCAGCATTCTTATCGTATTGGTATCCTTCTCGCGTATCAAAGCTAGTACGCTGTCTGTCCATTGTACATCGCGGTCATCGGTAAGAATAAGGTTCTCCATCTCCCGGTGTACGAAGAACAAGGAAAAAAACAATACCGCCAGCAACAAAGTGTAGCCTACGGCAATCTTTACTTTGGAGACACTGTTCATATTATCAAATCCTTTCCCTGGTCTGTCTACGGAATCTCAGCCACAGCATCACCCCTGCACTGGTCAGTCCAAACGGGAAAGCCATCCAGACCCCCGTCAGTCCCCAGCCGAAGATGAAACCGCAGAGGTACCCTACGGGCAAAGATATAACAAAATAGGATATAAATGCAATAATCATCATCGGTTTCACATCCGAGATGCCGCGCAGGGCATTGGCAAAGTTAATCTGCAACCCATCGCCGAACTGGTAAATCAAGAACGGGAAGAAGAGAGCGGCAACCATGCCGGACACTTCCGCATTGTCCGTAAACCATCCACCTACTTGACCGCGAAGTGCAAAGACAATACTCAACAGCACCACTTCCATGCATAAGATGACGTGAAGGCCAGCATACGCCGAACGGCGCACATTTTGCCCGTCGCCCTGCCCCTTAAAGTTACTGACACGCACAGCAACTGCAGCACCCATGCCATAATACATCATGAAGGTGAACTGAGAGATAGTGAGCATTATCTGATGTGATGCCAGAGCAAGTGTCCCCAGCCACCCCACCATGACAACACTGAGGCTGAAGGAAGCGGTCTCCATTCCCATCTGCATACCGACAGGCCAGCCCAAAGCATTGAGTTTCCTGAACATCGGTGTCGACCATCCCAGCCTCATAAATCCGAGTCTATAACGGATAAAACGGCGACTACGAAGCACAATCACCGCAAAGACCACGACCATCACAATGCGAGAGAACAAGGTACTTACACCCGCACCAAGCAATCCCATCTCCGGGAAACCCAATTTTCCATTGATCAGAATATAGTTTCCTACGATGTTAAGCGCATTCCCTCCAAGCAGAATCCACATGGCCGTCTTGGTGTCGGTGATGCCATCCGTAAACTGTTTAAAGCCGTTGAACAACATGACAAAAACCAGTGAAGCAAGCAGCACTAGATAATAAGGCTTAATCAGAGGCAGTAATTCTTCGGGCTGTCCCAGCCGCTCCACATTGAAATAGAGAACAGCCATGACAAGAGTCAGCAACAAAGCCACCAGCACATTGGCAACCAGGCTACACCGCAACGCCTGCCCTGCCTCGGCAAAGCGGCGGTTACCGTAGAAGCCCCCTACAACCGGTGTCAGCCCGTAGCTGAAGCCCGTACTGAAAATAATGCAAAGAGTAAACAGATTGTTTACGAAAGAAGCGGCACCCAGTTCCTCCGTGCTGTGATGCCCAATCATCAGCGTATCGGCAAAACCAAGCACAATGACTCCCAACTGCCCCACCACAATGGGTAGCCCCAGGAGAAGCAATGCTTTATAGTGCTGCTTATACGTATCAAATAATTTTTTCATACTAAAGGTTTTCTTTTTGGTAATAAAGCACAATCCCGTTTTCATCGCGGAAGGTCTGTTGGGCGACCCTATGAAGCTGTTCTGCCGTCACAGAGCGGTAATTGTCCACTTCACGGTCTATGTCTTCTGCCTGTCCGGTCAGTTCAAACCAGGCAAGATTCGTGGCAACATTCAGATAATTGATGTTGCCGAATATCTGTGTAGACTCAAACTTGTTCTTTACTTTCTCCAATTCTTGTTCTCCAACAAACCCGGATTTCAACTCTTCCAACTCTTTCCGGACAGCAGCCTCGGCTTGTTCCAAAGATACGCCTGCAGATGGTTTTCCACTGATATGCAGCAGGCCGGCATCCCGTGTACCGGAGATATAGGCATCGAGACTGGAAAAGAACTTCTGCTCCTGCACTAGCCTGCGGGTCAAGCGACTGGAACGTCCATTGCTCAGAATATCCGACAGAATATCGAAGGCATAATAATCGGCATCCTCACGGCTGCACATGTGATAAGCCATGAACAAAGCATCCAGAGGAACATTCCGTTCCACCGTCTGCCGGCGTTCCGCCGTCTGTACAACTTCTTGCGGTAATTGTCTTACAGGCACATTCCTACGGGGAATAGGAGCAAACCATTTTTCAGTCAGCCTAATCGTTTCTTCCCACGAAATATTTCCGGTAACGGCCAGCACTGCATTATTAGGTGCATAAAAACGAAAAAAGAATTCCTTTACCTCGTCCAGCGTGGCATTGGCAATGTGAGAGAGGTCTTTCCCGATAGTAGGCCAGCGATAAGGATGCGTTTGATAAGCCAAAGGACGAAGCAGATGTCCCACATCACCATACGGCTGGTTCAAGCAACGTTGTTTAAATTCCTCCATCACTACCGCACGCTGCACTTCAAGACTTTGCTCACTGAATGCCAGTTCCAGCATGCGGTCGGACTCCAGCCAGAAGCCGATTTCCACATTCGATTTTGGAACCGTCAGGTAGTAATTGGTTATATCATTATTGGTCCATGCATTATTCTCCCCGCCTGCCAATTGCAAAGGAGCGTCATAATCAGGAATATGCACCGAACCTCCAAACATCAGATGCTCAAACAAATGGGCAAAGCCCGTATGCTCGGGATGCTCGTCACGGGCACCTACGTCATAAACAATATTCAAGGCAACCATCTGCGTGCTGGTATCTTCATTGTGCACCAACCGCAGACCGTTGTCAAATATCTTTTTGTTTATCTTCATAAAATAGAATGACAGAATCTATCATCAATCTATCACTGTCACTTTTTTAATAACCACATCCTCTTCAGGACGGTCGTTACGATCAGTCTTGACCTTCTGTATTTTATCAACTATATCCATACCTTCCAGCACTTCACCGAATACGGTATATGCACCGTCCAAATGCGGAGTACCACCCATGGTAGTATAAGCCTTCACCTGCTCGGGAGTAAACTTGAACTCCGGTTCCTTGGCAACCTGAGCCTCTGCCTGCGCAATCAAAGAATCTTGCAAATCCATCAGACCGTCCTGGTCATTATTCTTACGCATCTTGTAGATTTCCTTCATATGCTTCTGGGCCAATGCATTGAAAGCATTGTTCAGGCGCATCTGATTCATCTGCTGTTCCATCCCCAGCAAGGTAGAGTCATTATACACTTTTCCGGTCACAATGTAGAACTGGCAGCCGGATGATGCCTTGTCGGGATTCACCTCATCACCCTGGCGTGCAGCCGACAAAGCACCTTTTTTGTGAAAATACTTCGGATAAACAAATTCGGCAGGAACGGTATAACCCACGTCGCCTGCCCCCAGCATCTTGCCTTTTGGAGCCTTTTTCGATTCCGGGTCACCTGCTTGTATCATAAAGTCCTTGATGACACGGTGGAACAGCGTACCTTCATACGTGCCGTCTTCCACCAGCTTGATAAAGTTATCACGATGTTTCGGGGTTTCATTATACAGTTTCACGGTGATGTCACCCGCACTTGTTTCAATCTTCAGCTTCGTTTCTTTTTCCATATCTTCCTCTTTCTTTTGTCCCGGCTTGCAAGCAGTCAAACCGCAAACCAGTATAGTTAATAATACAATTAGATTCCTTTTCATTTTGTTTTTTATTTAATTTAAGTTTGCAAATATACTAAAATCAGACAAAAGCACTTACCTTTGCCTACATAAAAGAGATAAAAGGCTAAAGCAATGACATCCATATTAATTGTAGAAGATGATATTACTTACGGCATGATGCTAAAAACATGGCTCGGCAAAAAAGGTTTCCAAGTAACCTCCACCAGCAGCATTGCCCGTGCTCAAAAACATATTGAGTCGGAAACCGTGGACTTGATTTTGTCTGACCTACGCCTGCCCGACAAGGATGGCATTGACTTATTGAAATGGCTGGGCGAACACGGCCTGCAAATACCGCTTATCATCATGACGGGATACGCTGACATACAGTCGGCCGTCCAAGCCATGAAACTGGGAGCCTGCGATTACATTGCCAAGCCTGTGAACCCGGACGAATTACTGAAAAAAATAGGCGAAGCCTTGAATGCATCATCCTCCGCTTTGAAACAGATGATGCATCCGTCCCGAACAGATGACGCGTTTACCCCAAACAGACCATCCGTTTCACCCAAACAGACGATGCATTCCGACAAGATGAAAAATCAGTCTCAGAAGAGTGCAGAAGGCTCATTGTCTTCCTCCGACTTCCTCGAAGGAGAGAGCGACGCAGCCAAACAACTCTACAATTATGTGAAACTGGTTTCACCTACCAATATGTCTGTACTCATCAATGGTGCCAGCGGAACGGGCAAAGAATACGTAGCTCACCGCATCCACCAGCTCAGCAAGCGTGCCGACCAGCCGTTTGTAGCCATCGATTGCGGTTCTATTCCCAAAGAATTGGCCGCTTCGGAGTTCTTCGGGCACATAAAGGGCGCCTTTACCGGCGCACTGACCGACAAAACGGGCGCTTTCGTCGAAGCCAACGGCGGTACCATCTTCCTGGATGAGATAGGCAATCTGAGCTATGAAGTGCAAATACAACTGCTGCGTGCTTTGCAAGAACGCAAGATACGTCCGGTTGGTTCAAACAAAGAGATAAGCGTGGACATACGTCTGGTATCCGCCACCAACGAAAATTTGGAGCAAGCCATCGAAAAAGGAACGTTCCGTGAGGATTTATATCACCGTATCAATGAATTCACCCTGCGCATGCCGCAACTCAAAGACCGCCGTGAAGACATCTTGCTCTTTGCCAATTTCTTTCTGGACCAGGCCAACCGCGAAATGGACAAGCAACTGACCGGCTTTGATGACAAAGCATCCCGCGCCTTATTGGAATACCCCTGGCCTGGCAATCTGCGACAAATGAAGAATATGGTACGTCGTGCAACCCTGCTGGCACAAGGCAAATTCATTACTATCAACGAACTGAATGAACTGAAAGAACCCGCACCGGCCATCATCGGTATCCCTCTCCGCAATGAGGAGGCAGAGAAACGTCAAATCATCGAAGCCCTACGGCAGACGGGAAACAACAAGAGCCGCGCTGCACAACTGTTGGGCATTGACCGCAAAACGCTGTACAACAAGTTGAAGCTTTATAACATATCCGACTAAAAGATGTGGAATAATTCCACACTCCTCTCCACACATTCCCCACTTTTCCACATTATACTACACTTTGCATAAAAACATATACATCTAGTTATCAAAGCATTACCCAACAAATAATTCTTTTGGCACACCATTTGACTTGTATTAAGTACAAGCAACAAGCGCTACAACAAACAAGCACTTAGACTTAACAATAAGATATACCAACCTAAAAGCAAATGAATTATGAAAAAATTAGTATTAGTAGCAGCCCTGTTTATGTTTGTTTGTGGCGGAACGTTCTTGGCTCAAGCTAAGGCTCCGGTAGAACAGCCGAGTAAGACAACAACCTTGTCTAACGACACTGTGGTAACGGATACTTTGCAGAAAGCCGAGAACGTCCAAGACACAGCAAAAGTGGCCCAATAACAGTAAGCACACTACAACAAAAAAGCCGTTTCCTCCTTGTCTATTCTGGGAAACGGCTTTTTTAATTGATAGTTGATAGTTGTCAACTAAGAAATCACCAATGTCTTTCCGGATAAAGGTCATTCCACCATGCCGGACTATCCTGCAACCAGCGGGCAAACCAAGCCATAATTGAATTGTGCCACAATTCACGTTTTGCATAATCAAGTACAAAATGGTTTTCACCGTCCACGGTAATAAATTCCACCGGCTTGCCCAATATCTTCAACGCATTATACAACTGGATACTTTCACCGATAGGCACGTTCGTATCTACCGTGCCATGCAGCAACAACAGAGGGGTATTAATCTTGTCCGCATTGAACAATGCTCCATGCTTCGTAAACAAATCGGGATTATTCCAAGGATAGCTATCGGCTGCCGCAACAGAGTTATAGGAATATCCCCAATAACCCTCGCCCCAATAGCTCGTTACATTGCTGATGCCAGCATGCGAGGCAGCGGCAGCAAACATGTCCGTCTTAGTCTGCAGATACATCGTCATGAATCCTCCATAAGAGGCACCCAGGCATCCGATACGTTTATCGTTGACAAACGGATGGGCTGCACAGAATTTCTTCGTACCTTCAATGATCTCATCGGCCGTACGCTCACCCCATGCATTGACATGGCGTGCAGAGAACTCCTGGCCGTACCCGATGGCACCACTGGGCTGGATAACATAAACCACATAGTCACGTGACGCAAACAACTGTGCACAGTACGGGGAAGTTATACCGCGGGTTGTAGGAGTCGTTCCTCCATAATAGTATACGATAAGCGGATACTTCTTGTTCGGGTCAAAAGACGGCGGCAGACAAACCATTCCCTTTATCTCCGTACCGTCCGAAGCTGTAAAGTTCCACTCTTCCATCTGTCCCAGCTCAATCTTATCGAGGATGGGCTTCATGGGATTGGCAAGCAGGGTGGAAACTTTTTTCTTCGTGTCGTACGTATAAGCTACGCCCGTGCTGGTGTTTCCTCCGCCCACATAGGCAGCCACAACCGGATTGTCATCCGCCAGCGTGAAGGAAGTAATCACATCTTCTTCAAGCGGAAGCATTTCAAAGCCGCCCGTCTTCGGAACATAACGGTAGATATGCCTGCAATCCCCATCAGTCGTATCGAAATAGATACATCCGTCCACACGGTTCCACTGCACGAGAGACACCGTAGGATTGAAATCGCGCGTGATAGCCTGCACTTTCTTTGTAGCCAAATCCATAATGAATGCTTGGGTATCAAAGTCATTGGCTATGGGATGTTCACCGCAATTCTTGCCAATGCCTCCGAAAGCAGACGGACTGCCCGTCACCAGAAGCTGCTTCCCGTCCGGAGAGTAAGAAGCACTTCCCAGATAAGCATCCCAGGCGACCAGCGTATCTGCCTGCAAGGTGGTCAAATCAATCTCGAAAAGAGAAGAGAGGGAGAAAGGGCATCGAGTGATGTCCGGCTTGGAAGTGCTGCACAACAGTTTCTTGCCATCCGGGGAAATATCATTCAGATAGACGTTGTGACTACCGTAGGTCAGGCGCTCGGAAAGTCCCGTCGCCACATCGTATTTCATGAGATAATAGCGGTCACGAGAATTGGGGATACGGTCGTCCGGATGCAAGAGACGTTTCAACGGGCCACTCACCTTTTCGCCCTCGTCCGTGAGCATATAGATAAGATAGTCTTCTGTAGGAGACCAGCTGAAATATCCTTCGGGAACATTCTTCAGCAGCACTTCCTCACGCATCGTGGCGGGATCGAACACAACCAGGTCATTCTGCTCCTCGCCCATAACCGTATAATAGAGCTTGTTGCTGTTGGGCATCCAGTTCATCTTTTCATTGGCATTGGGCAATATCACCCGGCCGGTCTTTACCTCGGTCAGCTCACAACGGGTCCTGGAACGCTTCACGTCGTAATTGTCCGAATAGCGGGTCAGCAGATACTTGCCGTTGGGCGAAAGAGAAACCCTGCTCGCTCGGGAGCCGAAATTGGTGTTGAACAAAGAGAAACGTCTCTTCATGTCCGGTGCCATCCGGCAGGCTACATCGGCAAAGTCCTTTTCCTTTTCAAATTCGCATTTCAGCATCGGCTGCATCTTGTCGTCCGCGCTTGAAAGCAACTTGATGACAATCTCATAATCCGCTTCGGGGTCCATACGCAAACTGACAGCCGTAGGACGGACCTGCGACAAGCTGTCCTCCGCTGTCTCCTTGACTTGCTTGGATTCACCGTTTACAAACACCTCAAAACGGGCAGGAGAATATACATTCAGCTTGCCCTTCATGAAACGCTCCGCACGCAGATTGGTAGCAAACAGATAGAACAGATTGTCCTTGTCCGCCTTTGCCACAGTTACATATCCAGCCGTATCAGCAACCATACGTTCGTACCGACCTCCGTCGAAGTCGAGACTGACCTTCGTCTTCAGAAGATTGCCGGTAGTAAACTTGTCTCCCTTGAAGTTGATACTATCGCCCTGGAGGGGAGTGCGCACCGTAACGGCCGGACGCACGTTATACTCAGCAACTCTTTCCTGAGCTTGGGCAGCCAATCCCGCAAGGAGCAGCAAACCCGACAAAACTGTGATTTTCTTCATTACTGTAAGATTAAATCGTTTCAAAACCATTCCATAAATTTCCGGGAGGAACGGGCGCCTCCACTTCTATCAGTTCTTTGGACACCGGATGCACAAAACGGATATACCGCGCATGCAGACAGATGCTGCCGTCGGGATTGGAGCGGGGCGAACCATACTTCAAATCTCCCTTGATGGGACAGCCCATCTTTGCCAACTGACAACGTATCTGGTGATGGCGTCCGGTTTTCAAATCTATTTCCAACAGATAATAGTTCTGCGACCGCCCGATGAGCCGGTAATGCAAAATCGCTTTCTTGCTGCCCGGCACCTCCTTGTCGTATGCATAACTCTTGTTCTGTTTCTCATTTCGCACCAGATAGTTCACCAATTCCCCCTCTTCCTCGCGGGGCAAGTTCTTCACTACTGCCCAGTAAGTCTTCTTCACCTCGCTATTCTTGAACATCTCGTTCAGACGCGACAGTGCCTTACTGGTCTTGGCAAAAACAACAAGACCGCTCACGGGGCGGTCCAGCCGGTGAGCGACACCGATAAAGACATTTCCAGGCTTGCTGTACTTCTCTTTCAGGTACTGCTTTACAGTTTCCGAAAGCGGTGTATCACCCGTTTTGTCTCCCTGAACTATCTCGGAAGCGGTCTTGTTGACTATAATGATATGATTGTCTTCGTATACGACAGTCATCGGTTGTTAATGTTTAATGATTAGTGATTAATGATTAATGACTAACACCCAACTTCTCATTAAACATTAATCACTAATCATTAATCATTAAATTACATATTCATCCCACCATCTACCTGAATAACCTGACCGGATACATAAGAAGACATATCAGAAGCCAGGAAAGTAGCGATATTTGCCACGTCTTCGGGTGTGCCGCCACGACGCAAAGGAATCTTCTTGCACCATTCAGCCTTCACCTCTTCAGACAAGGCGTCGGTCATGGCTGTCATGATGAAGCCCGGAGCAATGGCATTGGCACGGATTCCACGAGAACCCAGCTCCTGAGCGATAGACTTGGCCAAAGCAATCATACCGGCTTTGGAAGCAGAATAGTTGGCCTGGCCGGCATTGCCGTGAACACCTACCACAGATGCCATATTGATAATGCTACCCGCCTTCTGGCGCATCATGATGGGTGTGCAGGCATGGATAAAGTTAAATGCCGATTTCAGGTTGACATTGATAACCATATCCCATTGCTGTTCGCTCATACGCATCATCAGACCGTCACGTGTGATACCGGCATTGTTTACCAGAATATCAATACGTCCAAAGTCCTTATGGATTTCTGCCACTACATTGGCAGTGTCTTCAAAATTTGCTGCATTGGAGGCATAAGCTTTTGCCTTTACTCCCAAAGCTTCCAATTCTTTTGCCGTAGCCTCGGCATTTTCATCAATCACCAAGTCAGTGAATGCGATGTTTGCTCCTTCTTGAGCGAACTTCAAAGCGATAGCCTTGCCGATGCCGCGTGCAGCACCTGTCACAATGGCTGTTTTTCCATCTAATAATCCCATATTATTTTAAAATTATTTATAAAATGTATTCTTACTTCTTTCCCAATGCACCAAGTACCAGACGGGTCACGTAAGTATCGCGTACCGCATCATCCAGATTGGCTCCTATATGACCGCGAATATAAGGTGTTTCAATACCTTTGACACTGTAATGCACAATCTCGGCAGTCATATCCAAGTCATCTATCTGGAAAACACCCTTCTCCATACCTTCACGCAGAACCTCCTTGAAAAGCTGGGTCTCTGTAGCATCGAAACGTTTGCGCACTTTCTCCACTCTCCAAATATCCCGAAAGAAATTGGCACGAAGAGTACCATTCCGAAAGACAACCTCTTTTACCGCATCCAGATGGGTGTAAATCATCTCCATCAGTTTCTCGTCCGGCTGAATATCTTTCTCTACCACGTGCTTCATCATATCCGAAAGAATATCCAGCTCCGACTCGACAACAGCCAAGTAGATATCTTCCTTGCTCTTAAAATAGGTATAGAGCGTTCTCCTACCTTTCTTCGAAGCGAGGGCAATATCATTCATCGTGGTATTCTCAACGCCCATCTTTGCAAACAGCTGACGGGCAACGTCCACTAATTTAGCTTTTGTCTTCGATACGGTCATAGATTAATTGCACATTGCTTTATTATTTGAGCAAAAGTAAGACATTTCCGCATATCTTACAAGAAAACATTCATTTTATTAATGAACAGCCCTAAAAAGGAAGAAAAAAAGTAGGCTTATTATCGTTCTATTTATCAACATATTACTCATTAAAATCCACTTAACCTCAAAAATATCATGCATTTTATTTGCATATTAAATAAAAAGCCGTACCTTTGCACCCACAAAACGATAACATCGCGGAGTGGAGCAGTTGGTAGCTCGTTGGGCTCATAACCCAAAGGTC
>ENA-OPCX01000537-OPCX01000537.1-human-gut-metagenome-genome-assembly--contig:-NODE-537-length-18976-cov-3.822684_pt1 | contig 18976 bp, 14 predicted proteins | sample MGYA00241570_ERZ501491 | MGnify/ENA primary metagenome ERZ501491 (study PRJEB25962, sample SAMEA2042620) | human gut metagenome | biome: human gut; feature: human-associated habitat; material: faeces... | reverse complement strand
GTGAAAGATGTACTGTTAGAGCTGTTCAATAAGATTATCGGAGCGTAAAACCTTATTGTAGTGTTCATATAGGGCTGATATAATTGAAATATCTTAATCAAATATCAAAGGAGAAACCTATTTTATGAGCCGAAATTTTCAATATACTAAACAATTCAATTTTTTTACTGATAAAGAAATTGAAGAACTTAACGAGCTTATTAAAAAGCAGGCAGAAGAAGCACAAAAGGCACTGCAAAAGCCTGAAATTGAGGGACTTGCAGAAATCCAATTTGACGATTTTGCAAAGGTTGAACTGAGAGTAGCTAAAATTGAGCAGTGCGAACCTATTAAGAAAGCTAAAAAGCTTCTTAAATTGCAGGTTAATGACGGTTCAAGCGAACTTAGGCAGATTGTATCGGGCATTGCACCTTGGTACAAGCCTGAAGATTTAATCGGCAAGAGTGTTATTATTGTTGCAAATCTCAAGCCTGCAAAGCTTTGCGGTGAAATGAGCAACGGTATGCTTCTTGCAGGTGATGTAAGCGAAGATGATGTAAAAGTACTCTTTGTTGACGGAATGCCGGCAGGAACTAAAATAAGATAAGAAACGGTAGGAACGAAATGTATCACAATATTTTTGATACACATTCCCACTATGACGACAGTAAGTTTAACCCTGACAGAGAGGAATTACTTGATAATCTTCAAAGTCAGGGTGTTTCTTTAGTTGTCAGCTGCGGATGTGACTTAGATTCAACTCAATTTAATTTTGACCTTGCACAAAAATATGATTATATTTATTTTGATCAATTGCTACCGCCTACTGGCATCAACCGTTATTTCGATTATTTTGAAAAGATGAAAGCAATAGTGGTTGATCGTGATCCTCGTGATTATTATTTGGAAAATGTTGTGCGCTGGGGTGAGGGTTGGGTACCTAAGGATGTAAATAAATTTGTGGTGTTATATCGTAAACAGCGTGAACAAATCAATCGAGAAAAAGATTCGGAAAATGTATTGAGAATTCGTTTCGAAGACGCTATTTATCATTACGATGAATTTTCAAAGCGTGTAAATCATTTTTTGAATCTTGATGAGAAACTGCATAGTAAAGATCCCAAGTTCATGCCTTCAAGATCGATTAACAATACAATGCTTTGGAAGAAATCTATGTATGTTAAGGAACTTGAGAAAATAAAATTTATAGAATCAGAATTGGAAGAGTATTTATATCCTTTCGAATAGTTATGAATGAACCATTAGTGAGTGTAATTGTCACAACACACAACCGTGAGGATAATGTGATAAGAGCCGTTAATTCTGTTATAAACCAATCTTATCGAAATATAGAGATTATCGTGGTGGATGACCATTCTTCTGATGATACTGCAAAAAAAATCGGGCAGTTGATAGAGAAGAATGATAATCTTTTTTATTATGCATTGCCAGATCCTAATCGGGGAGCTTGTGCTGCTCGTAATTATGGAATAAGCCAAGCTCATGGAATGTATATTGCAGGGTTGGATGATGATGATGAATTTGTGCCGGAGAGAATTGAGAAAATGATGGCTGCGATGTCGGATGAGGTGGCTTTTGTATGTTCTGCCGGGGTAATTTGTGATGAGAAAAATAGAAAGAAGATTGTTCGCTATTTTTTTAAAGATCGGTGTTTCTCTCTATATGATTTGTTGTGGTGTAATGTGGTGGGAAATCAAGTTTTGGTAAAAAAAGAATTGATACTTCAAGCAAATGGTTTTGATGTAGAGATGCCTTGTAATCAAGATTGGGATATGTGGACACGTTTGCTTAAAGTTAAACCAAAGGCTATATATCTGACGGATATTCTTCAGATTATACATGTGGATAAAGAAGCTCCTTCTATTACGAAATTGGCAAATAGGAAACTGGGACTTTATAAATTCTATTGTAAAAATGGTGAGAATATGACATTTTGGCAAAAGCATTTCTTCCGTTATAGAGAATATCGGTTTGGATTGAGAAATTTTTCTTTTTGGATGTTTTTTTCTTGTATAAGGTATTTTTTTTATAAAATAATGTAATTATGAATATAGCAGTTGTAGGCACAGGCTATGTAGGATTGGTTTCCGGTACATGTTTTGCGGAAATGGGTGTTCGGGTAACATGTATTGATGTTGATATAGATAAAATAGAAAAGTTGAAGAATGGTGAGATGCCCATTTATGAACCTGGATTAGAAGAGTTGGTACGACGTAATGTAGAATATGGACGTCTGAACTTCTCGACAAATTTATCAGATGTCATTGATGAGGCGGCAGTTGTTTTTTCAGCAGTGGGAACGCCACCTGACGAAGATGGTTCTGCTGATTTGCAATATGTATTGGCGGTAGCTCGTGAATTTGGAAGGAATATTAATAAATACACTATACTTGTAACAAAGTCCACAGTTCCTGTAGGCACTGCTCAAAAAGTAAAAATGGCTATTCAAGGAGAATTGGACAAGCGAGGTTTGCAAATTCCATTTGATGTAGCAAGTAATCCGGAATTTTTGAAAGAGGGTGCTGCCATTAAGGATTTTATGAGTCCGGATCGCATAGTTATTGGAATAGAAAGTAAGCGGGCGGAAGAGATCTTGACTAAGCTTTATAAACCCTTTCTGCTTCAGAATTTTCGGGTGATTTTTATGGATATTCCCAGTGCAGAAATGACTAAATATGCAGCCAATGCAATGCTTGCAACACGCATTTCATTTATGAATGATATTGCAAACCTTTGTGAAAGGGTAGGGGCTGATGTGGATAGTGTGCGTAAAGGAATTGGAGCAGATGCCCGTATTGGACAAAAATTTCTTTATGCAGGTTGTGGATATGGTGGAAGTTGTTTCCCAAAAGATGTTAAAGCATTGATACATACAGGTGTTGAGAATGGTTACCACATGGAAATAATTGAAGCTGTAGAACGAGTTAATGAGAAGCAGAAGAGTATCGTATATGAAAAACTTGTAGCTTTAATATCCGCTGAAGATTCCTTGAAACAGGCTTCTGAAAGTTGTTTGAAAGGAAAGACTATTGCACTTTTAGGTCTTGCGTTTAAACCGGAAACTGATGATATGCGGGAAGCACCGGCATTGGTCGTGATTGATAAATTATTGAAAATCGGAGCTCAAGTTAGAGTATTTGATCCCATTGCCATGGATGAATGTAAACGCAGAATAGGTGATTCAGTGACTTATACTTCTAATATTTATGATTGTGCGGACGGAGCAGATGCATTATTATTAATGACAGAATGGAGACAGTTCCGTTTACCTGCTTGGAATGTTATTGATAAAGTGATGAAGGGGAAAGTGATTGTGGATGGTCGAAATATTTGGAATAGAGTTGATATAGAGAAAATGGGATATAAATATACCAAAATAGGGGAGAAATAATATTTCTTTTTTAGAGCCTGTTTGGATATATGCCGTCTATGTAGAGTATTGCAATTATGAAAATGTTAATCATTTGTTTTTTAAGTGCTTAAAATAGGCTGACATATATATTTAAGTAAGCACTCAAATTAGGGCTTCAAAATGCTATCTATATCTTTGTAGGAAATAAAATCTAACACTTATGTATATAGCGAAGCTCTTGAAAGATTTTATTTTCAGTACCAAACTGAGGCCGTCCCTCATGGAATGTTTCTTCACTCATTCTGTTCAAAGAATAACGTCTCTTACAACATTTTTATAAATGGTATAAGGGTACCTGCAGAAAAATAGTGGAAGTTCAGGTAAAGAGTGTTCCCTTTGGATTATTTTGGCGTTTTTTTTACTGGATTTGTTCTAAATAGAGTCTTGACAGATAATATCGTAATAAATGAAAAGGCAATGCGAAGCAAAAAAACTTATTCTATTGAACGACCACTTAGTAATCAGGAAATATTGAAAATAATATAATTAGTGATAAATATTTACAGTAGAAATGAGAAAGTTTTTTCTTACATTATCATTGCTAACAATTTCGATTGCTTCTTTCGCACAGGAAGTCGTGTACGTTCATGATACAGTCTATATCGCACAGGTTGTTGTTAAGGAAACCGTATCAACTCCAGTAGCAAAGGCTGGGCTTCCTGCAAGGAACAACTGGAGCGCAAAGCTAAAGGCTTCGAACTTCCACTTGGGCCTTGATCTTCAGACCAAGTATATGTGGAGAGGTATGGAGATGATTCCTGAGGAGTCTGCACCTGTGCTTTTCCCTTGTGTGAACTATAGTTGGAATGGTCTTTATGTATACGCCATGGGTGGTTATGCTTTTAATGGTAAATATGCAGAGGTTGACCTTGGTTTGAGCTATACTTGGAAGGGCTTGACCGTTGCCTTCAACGACTATTATTACCCTACTATTGGAAGTAAGGGCGATGAGTACTTTGGCGGTAAGCACAATGGTCACTGGTTAGAGGCTTGCATCACCTATACTCCTGAGAGAGTACCTCTTTGGATTACTGCCAGTAATTTTTTTGCAGGCGATGATGACAAATACGAGGATGCCGATGGCAATCTGAAGCAGGCATACTCTACCTATCTGGAGATTGGTACTTATTACGATTTCCTCAATAACAACCGCATCTCGCTGGCTGTTGGTATGACACCAACTAGGTCTTGTTACACCAATTACGAAAAGAAATTCGCAGTCTGCAACATCGACCTGAAATATACTTATAATGTAAACTTCAAAAATGGATGGACGCTTCCTCTGAGTGCAGAGTATATCTACAATCCGGTTTTTGATAAGCCATACATCAACTTCATTGCAAATATCTCATTCTAATGACAAAACGTAATGCCATCATTATGGCTGCGGGTACTTCATCGCGCTTTGTACCACTCTCTGTTGAACGTCCAAAAGGATTGCTGGAGGTGAAAGGTGAGGTGCTCATTGAGCGCCAGATTTGTCAGTTGAAAGAGGCTGGCATTGAAGACATCACTCTCGTTGTGGGGTATAAGGCAGAAATGTTTGCCTATCTCAAGAAGAAGTATGGCGTCAGCATTGTGTGCAACGAAGATTATGCTTGTTACAACAATACTTCGTCAGTAATACGTGTAATCGAAAAACTGGATAATACGTTCGTGTGTAGTTCAGATAACTATTTCCCAGATAATGTATTCGTAAAGGAATCGGCTGAAAGTTATTATTCTGCTCTCTATGCAGAAGGCGAAACTGGTGAATATTGTCTGACCACCAATGACAACGGTCAGATTACCGAAGTAAAGATTGGCGGTCGTGATGCTTGGTATATGGTAGGGCATGTGTTTTTCAATCATGAGTTCTCGGAGGCTTTCCGTAAGATTATGATTGAGGAATACAAGAACGAAGAAACCAAGCAAGGCTATTGGGAGGATGTCTATATCCGTTATATAGACCAACTGCCAAAGATGAGAATCAACCGCTATAAGGAAGGGGAGATTCTTGAGTTTGATTCGCTTGACGAATTGCGCCAGTTTGACGAAAGCTATAAAGATGATACATGTTCGTCGGTAGTTAAGCAGATTTGCCAACAGCTTGAGGTGAAAGAGGCAGATGTTTATGCCTTTAAGAATATCAGGCACAAGGGCGACTACCTGCACTTCCGGTTTATGGTAGGTGAAATCCCATACGAATACAATTCCGAAAAAGGTGTAGAGATTAAGAGAATATGAAAACTGCCGTAATACTTGCAGCCAGACGTGAGAAGGATTCTGAAATACCCTATCCTCTGATGCCGTTTGCCGAAGGTCTTTGCTTGCTTGACAGAACTTTGGGAATCCTTCGCGACCTCCATTTCAGTAATATTGTGTTAGTGGTGGGCTACAAAGCTGAAATGTTCCAGAAATATGCAGCTGAAGATGTAAAACTCATCAAAAATGAGGACTATGAGTTTACGGCATCTATGGGTTCGCTGGCATTGGCAAAAGATGATATCCAAGAGGATTTTCTGCTTATAGAAAGCGATACTTTCTATGGCAGAAGAGTTCTGGAGGAACTCGCTGCCAGAACCGAAGGCAATTGTCTCTCAATGACTGAGGAAAGTGGTTCGGGCGACGAGTGCTTTATGGAAACAAAGAATGGTTTTGCTACCAAGATAACAAAAGATCGCCATCGTGTGTGCCATTTTGAGGGTGAGATGATAGGTGTGAGTCGTATCAGCCTGGACACTTATAAGCATCTGATTGAAGCCTGGGAGCATGCCAGCAATCCGTATCTTAACTATGAGTATCTGCTGATGGATGTGACCGATCCGCTTGATCGTCCTGTCATAATGTTCAAGAATCTCATTTGGGGCGATGTGGATTGTGAAGAGGATTTTAAGAAGTTACAGAACGATATTTATCCTCGTCTCAGAAGACGCGAAGATCCGTTTGATTACGATAACCTGATGATGCATCTGCAGAGCATCTTCTCAGGAGAAGATGTCAGCAAGGTTGAAATCATACAGATTGGCGGTATGAGCAATAAGAACTTCCGAGTGAATTTCGAAGGTAAGAGTTATGTACTTCGTGTTCCAGGAAATGGTTCGGAGGGAATGGTGGAGCGTGCTAACGAAGAATTTAATGCCATCGAAGCCTGCAAGATGGGTGTGACTCCGGAGATTCGCTATTTCAATGCAAAGACCGGAATTAAACTGGCAGACTTTGTAGAGAATGCTGAAACCCTCAATGCCGCTACTATCCAGCGTCATGACAATATGAAGAAGATAGCCAAGATTTATCAGACGGTTCATGGTTCGCATATTCGGCTGAAGAACGAGTTCAATATTTTTCAGGAGATAGAAAAGTACGACCTGTTGATACAAAAGGCAGAGGCTATAATGTATGAAGGATGGGAGGAGGTTCGTCCGCAGGTGATGGCACTTGAAGGCTATTTAAATGAATTGGGTGTAGAACTTTGCCCATGTCACAATGATGCTCTCTACGAGAACTTCATCAAGGCAATGGATGGAACAATCTACCTCATTGATTGGGAGTACTCAGGTATGAACGACCCGATGGCAGATTTTGCAGCTCTATTTATAGAAGCAGACTTTACGAAAGAAAATCAGGATTACATTCTTGACAAGTATTTTAACGGAAATGTACCGAAGAATTCCTTTAAAAAGATTCTCTGTTATATGATTCTTTGGGATTACCTCTGGGCACAATGGACAATCATCAAGGAGGCAAAGGGAGATAACTTTGGGACCTACGGATACGACCGTTACAATCGCGCGATAAGGAACTTAAAGAACATCAAAAGATAGTATACAGATGGAAGTCAAAAATAGAAAAATTGATTGGAGCACGATGCTAATCCCCTTTGCTATAGTTATAGCATTGATGGCAGTATTTATGATAGTGCCCGATAAGTCAAAATCAGTAGTCGATATAATGAGGGGATTTTTGGGTGATACCATCGGACTCTATTATTCTATACTTGCTATTGGTAGTGTGGCTTGTGCACTCTATGTAGCTCTTAAGCCAAAGTATGGAAACATCAGATTTGGAAATCTAAACAAGCCTGCTTACAGTAACTTCAAGTGGGGTACAATGATCTTCACTTCCACTATGGCAGCCGACATCATGTTTTACTCACTTATTGAGTGGGCACTCTATGGCGCAGAAACTCATGTAGTAGAAAAGGGCTCTATGCAGATGTGGGCTCCTACTTTCACTTTATTTCATTGGGGACCTTTGGCTTGGGGCTTTTATGTGATTCTTGCTGTTTGTTTTGGCTTCATGATGCATGTTCGCAAGCGTGAACGACAGCGTTTCTCAGAGGCTTGCCGTCCGCTCCTTGGCGATAAAGTGGATGGTATCTGGGGTAAGATGATTGATGTGATTGCCATCTTTGCTGTGGTATGTGCTACTGCTACTACCTTCTCGTTGGCAACTCCTCTGCTTACCAAAGCTATGGGTTCGGTATTCGGTTTTGAGGTCAATACAGCCATCACCATCTGTGTGCTTCTGCTTATCTGCTCTATCTACACGATTACCGTACTCTTCGGTGTGACTGGTATCAGCAAACTTGCAGGCATCTGTTCATATCTGTTTTTCGGTATCTTGTTTTACTTCCTTTTCTTGGGTGGTGAAACTCGTTATATCGTTGAAACAGGCTTCCAATCATTGGGCAACCTCATTCAGAACTTCATCGGTCTCTCTACTTATATGGATCCTCTTCGTGAAAACGGTTTTGCTCAGAACTGGACTGTCTATTATTGGGCATACTGGCTTGTTTGGTGTGTGGCAACTCCTTTCTTCATCGCTTTGATTTCAAAGGGTCGTACTATCCGCAACACGGTCTTCGGTTCGTTTGGTTGGGGGCTCGCAGGAACCTACATGTCGTTTATTATTCTTGGTAACTACGGGCTTGCTCAGCAAATGAAGTATGGTCTTAATGTGACTGGCTTCATTAGCAATGGTGGTGAGATGTACGATGCCATTCTGATGATTTTTGACACGCTCCCTCTTCCTGCAGTTGCCTTGATATTGCTTGTGATTACTATGATTGCTTTCTATAGTACTACACTTGATGGCATCACATATGTCACTTCATCTTACAGTTACAAACAGATTGCTGCCGATGAAGAACCTTCACGCAAGATTCGTGGATTTTGGGCGCTTTTGCTCATTTTTCTTCCTATCGGTCTTCTCTTTGCTGAGAATTCCCTCTATAGTCTTCAGGGCGTAACCATTATTGCGGCTTTCCCTGTAGGGATTCTTCTCACAATGATTGTCATTAGCTTCTTCAAGGATTGTAGAAAGTGGCAAGAAGGTAAGTAAAAATATGTTGCTTTATAAAAATGAATATTCTACATGTAGTAAATATTTATTTCGTTCTTCCATATTTCATCGGAGATCAGTTCAAATACTTCAAAGAAAAGGGTTATAATATGAATGTAGCTTGCAGTCCGAGTGAGTATTTGGCAGACTTTGCTAAGGAGCAAGGATTCGCGTATATTGAGACTCCTGTGAATAGAAGTATCTCGATAAAAGAGGATTTTACTTCGATACGGAATATCTGCAAGTTTATCAAAAAACAAAAGATTGATATCATTGTTGGGCATACGCCTAAAGGTGGGTTACTAGCTATGATTTCGGGTTGGTTGATGCGTGTGCCTAATCGCATTTACTTTCGTCATGGATTGGTGTATGAGACTAGTTATGGATTGAAACGTTTCATACTGATGACGGTGGACAGATTGGCTTCGTTTTGTTCAACTAAGGTGGTGTGTGTAAGTCCATCTGTGCTTAGAAGGAGTATTGAAAATCATTTGGCTCCTGCAAAAAAGCAAATCATTTTAGGTAAGGGTACATGCAATGGAGTGGATACTGTCAATCACTTCAATCCCGCTATTATTGATCAGACGAAGGTTGCTGCATTGAGAGCAAAGTATGGCATTGAGGAGGGTAACTTTGTAATTGGTTATTCAGGTCGTTTGGTACGTGATAAGGGCATTATTGAACTGGTACGTGCTTTTGACCGGTTGCAGGATGCGGATAACTGCAAGTTGTTGCTTGTAGGCATGTTTGAGGTGAGGGATGCTTTGCCTAAGGACATTCAGGAACGGATTAAGAATGATAAGCGTATTATTTTCACAGGCTTTATCAATGGCGGTATGGAGTATTACTATTCGTTGATGAATGTGTATGTACTCGCATCTTATCGTGAGGGATTTCCTACGGGTGTGTTGGAGGCGCAGGCGATGGAGAAACCTGTCATTACGACTCGTGTAACAGGTTGTTGTGACTCGATTATTGACGGTAGGACAGGTTTGTTCGTGGATATTGCTCCTGAGGATTTGGTGAGAAAGCTTGATATGATTCGTAAGGAAAATGTCATTGATGGAAGAAATGGACGAAAGTGGGTCGTTGAGAACTTTGACAGCCGATTGGTTTGGAAAGAAATAGAGAAACTCTACTAATTGAACGAATGAAGAAAATATTAATAACTGGCGCTGGTAGCTATGTGGGCGAGAGCGTCAGAAAATATATATTGTCTAAGGACTCATCGTATCAGATTGATGCGGTGGATACGATGGACGACAACTGGAAGAAGGCTGATTATACAAAGTATGATGTGGTCTTTCATGTGGCTGGTATTGCACATGTAAATGCAGATCCGAAAATGGAGCCGCTTTATTATAAGGTGAATCGTGACTTAACGATTGAGATTGCAAAACATGCTAAGGCTACGGGCGTGAAGCAGTTTATCTTTATGTCGAGCCAGATAGTGTTTCATGAAAGCCGGTCGCTTAAGGCTGAAGTCTTGACGGCAGAAACGAAACCGGCTCCGAATGGGTTCTATGGTGACTCGAAGTTACAGGCAGAGAATGGACTGTGGGATCTTGTTAAAAATCAGGAGGAAGATTCTGCTAAAACTAAAGGTGGAAATCAGATGAAAATCTGTATCCTTCGTCCTTGTATGATTTATGGTCCAAATGCGAAGGGGAATTTCCCTCGTTTGGCGAAGTTGGCTTGTAAGACTCCGGTATTTCCAGAGTGGCACAATAAGCGTTCGATGCTCTATATTGACAATTTGGCTGAGTTTGTGAAGCAGGCGATTGAACGTGAGTTGGAGGGTACGTTTTATCCGCAAAATCGCGAGTTGGCTGATACGGTGGAGATTGTCCGTTACTTCGCTAAGGTTGCTGGTCACAAGGTTTGGATAACCAAGTTGCTGAACCCGTTTGTGTGGTTGGGTAGCTTTGTGTTGCAGCCTATAAATAAGATGTTTGCGACCTACTATTACAATCCAAAGATGAGTAAGATGGAATTTGATTATCAGCTGGTAAGCTTTGAAGAGTCTTTAAAACAGGTTGCAGACAGTTTGAAGTAGTAAAATAAGTTTGTATTTATGTATTATCTGATAATTTTAGTTCTGTTATTCGTGGCAGAACTTTTTTATTTTAGGGTGGCTGATAGGTGCAATATCATCGACAAGCCCAATGAGCGCAGTTCCCATACGAAAGTGACTTTGCGTGGTGGTGGGATTATCTTTTATTTCGGTGCGTTGGTCTATTTCCTGACGAGTGGCTTTGAATATCCCTGGTTCCTGCTTGCCTTGACACTGGTGACGTTCATCAGCTTCGTGGACGATATAAAATCCACCGGACAGATGACAAGGCTGCTTTTTCATTTCTCTGCTATGGCTATGATGTTTTATCAGTGGGGACTGTTCTCCTTGTCCTGGTGGTGGATAGTCATAGCCTTGATAGTCTGTACGGGTATCATCAATGCCTACAACTTTATGGATGGCATTAACGGCATAACCGGTGGTTATTCTCTGGTTATTCTTGCTGCGTTGGCCTATATCAATAAGGAGGTGGTTACTTTTGTAGAAGCGGATTTCATCTATACCGTTATCTGTTCCGTTCTAGTCTTCTGCTTCTTCAATTTCCGCAAGCGTGCCAAATGCTTTGCGGGTGATGTGGGTTCGGTGAGCATTGCCTTCATCCTTCTTTTCCTGATAGGCAGGCTCATCATTGAAACGGAAGATTTCAGTTGGATAGTCCTTTTATCCGTTTATGGTGTGGATAGTGTACTGACTATCATTCACCGCCTGATGCTTCATGAGAATATCGGGCTACCGCATCGCAAGCATCTGTATCAGATTATGGCGAATGAGCTGAAGATTCCCCATATAATGGTTTCTTCTATTTACATGGCAGTGCAGGCAATCATCATCGTAGGATATATAATGTGTTTAGGTTACAGTTATTGGTATTTGGCAGGTATAATTCTTTTGCTTTGTTTTCTTTATATCTGTTTTATGAAGAAGTATTTCGGATTGCACCAGTCTACGTGAGTAATGCTGAAATGATGATTAGTAAAATAATGAAAGGCGATGGAGACTAAAATCTCCATCGCCTTTCGTCTTATTTTTGAAATATAAATCGTACCTTTGTCATACACCAATCAGGTTATAATAATAACATGGAACAGATACGTAAGCTGCCGATAGGCATACAGACTTTTGATAAACTACGTGAAGGCGGTTTTCTTTATGTAGATAAAACTGCTATGATTTATCAAATAGCATCTACTTCTACTCCTTATTTCCTAAGCCGTCCCCGTCGGTTTGGCAAGAGTCTGCTCATTTCCACTTTCGAAGCTTACTTTCAAGGACGCAAAGACTTGTTTCAGGGCTTGGCCATCGAACAGTTGGAAACGAAGTGGGAACAGTATCCTGTTCTACATCTTGACTTGAATGCCCGGAAATATGAAACTGCTGCTGACCTGACGGCTATGCTTAATCAATATCTGGAGAAATGGGAGCTGCTCTATGGTCAGGAGAAGGAAGACCGTAGTCCGGAGGAGCGTTTTGCTTACGTGATAGAGCGGGCATGCACGCTGACGGGAAAGCAGGTTGTTGTGCTGATTGATGAGTATGACAAGCCATTGCTTCAAGCGGTCTTGGATGAGAACTTGCTGGATGAGTATCGGAAAATATTGAAAGCGTTCTACGGTGTCTTGAAGAGCGCTGACCGTTATCTTCGTTTTGTTTTCCTGACCGGAGTGACCAAGTTTGCGCAAGTAAGTGTGTTCAGTGACTTGAATCAGCTGAATGATATCAGCATGGATAGAGCATACAATGCTTTGTGCGGCATTACACAAGATGAACTTATAAAAACATTTGGCCCGGAAATACAACGGTTAAGTGAGAATGAAGAACTGACTTTGGAGGAAACGATTTTTCGTTTGGCAAAGAAATATGACGGCTATCATTTTTGTGAAGATACTTCGGTGGGGCTTTTTAACCCTTTCAGCCTTCTGAATGTATTCCAGAAATTGAAGTTCGGCAACTTCTGGTTTCAGACGGGTACACCTACTTATTTGGTGGATTTATTAAAAAAGAGTGACTATGATCTTCGCCTTTTGCTGAATGGCGTAGAGGTTACTGCCTCTGCCTTCTCTGAATATCGTGCAGAAGCTAATAATCCTCTGCCTATGATTTATCAGAGCGGTTACTTGACTATAAAAGCTTATGATAAGGAGGTTTGCCTTTATACGCTTCAATTTCCGAATGATGAAGTTTGTTATGGTTTCCTCAATTTTCTGGTTCCTTTTTATACTAAAGTTACTGATGATGAAACTGGTTTCCACATCGCTAAATTCATGCGTGAATTGAAGAGTGGGGATGTGGAGGCGTTTATGGAGCGTCTTAAGATATTCTTCTCCGGTATTCCGTACGAGTTGAGTGATGATACGGAACGTCATTATCAGGTTATTTTTCATGTAGTGTTTACTTTGCTGGGACAGTTCATCCGGTCCGAGGTTCGCAGCAGCCGCGGCCGTGCGGACGCAGTAGTTCATACCCCTACCGCTATTTATGTTTTTGAGTTCAAACTGGACGGTACAGCCGACGCAGCTCTGAAGCAAATAGATGAGAAAGGTTATCTGATTCCTTATACATTGGATGGCAGGAAATTAGTGAAAGTGGGTGTGAACTTCAGTAAAGAAACACGGAATATTGATGAATATATTGTCGTGGAGGAATAGGAACGAACAATCCTATATACGGAAAAGGCGATGGAGAATCAAATCTTCATCGCCTTTTCCATATATAGGATTTCATTTTATTTCTTCATCCTCAGTACCCGTATTCCCGTCCACTTATTATTGTCTTTCAGCATTTGGGACAAGGGGACTTTGGAGACGACCACTTTCTTGTCGGTAGAGGAAGCGTGTACCAGCAGGAGTTTGCCATCTGCATAGAAAGCGATTCCCATGTGGGCTACGTCCAGCCCCGGAGTGTTGGTGGTGATGGCTATGATATCGCCGTCTTTAATCCACGGGAGACCATCGGCGGGAAGTTTGGCTTTGGGAAGATAGTGAATTTCCTTGCCGGACAAGGATTGTTCAATCTTCTTCATTTTGGCTATGTTCTCCGGAGAATTTGCCAGCTGCTTGTAGAGTTGGGGGTGGGAAGACATGTAGGAGATGGACAACCGTTCGGTGTCGGGACTCATGGCGCCCGTTACATCTTGAAGGAAGCCGTTGCGTACGCCATTGTTTATCCAGTCGGCAATATAATGCAGGCGGGAAGTGTACCCGTCGATTTTACCGTCACGGTAACGGATTTTTTGCAGGTTATCGGCGAAAGCGCTTTCCGAGATGTCTCCGTCGGCCAATTTGGGGGTGAGTGTCTCTGCCAGCACATATTCCACCAGCGTGGTGCAGTCTACCTCATCGCAGTTGATGACGAGTTCCTCGGGACCATCTGCCTCCAGCGTATGGGCTACGTATGGCACATCCAGATACTTTATTCCATTGCTCAACATATCTTTCCCTCCCTGGGCAGAAACGGAAGTTACCATGGCTGCGGCGCAGAGGGCGCTGAACATAAATTTAGTCATTGTTTTCATTTTTCTCTCTTTTGATTATTATTGTTCTTAAACGTAAAAAGGATGCAGCAAATTTACTACATCCTTTTTATAAAAGCTTAATCCGGAGGGATTAAATTCAATATTGCCGGATTAAATATTTATAATCCTCCTTTTTATCGAACGGAACAAGGGAGAAACCGTATTCAATGGCGTTCTCTTTGCCCGGACGAATCAGATAGGGTTCATGGGCGGTTGCGCCCCAACTGTCGTCTCCACCGACACCCATCATGCGGTAGTCAATGAACAAATCGACCATCTTTTCCGGCAGAGGGTCGGTGAGGTGGCGGTGATGGGTCTTTTCGGTACGCGGAGCGCCGTTGTCAATCGTATCGCCGCTGTCCATACTTTCCAGGGGATAGTTGGAGGCGTTCAGCTCAAAGGTGCGGTCGGCGATGAGCAGCAAACCACGTTGCGTCTTATCGGTAAGGGCGCACCAATAGATGTCCGTGCGATGGTTGTTCTCCTGTGGGCGGACATACGGCTCGTACATATCCTTGACCGGGATGGCGTACTCTCCGATGAACTGGGAGGTACGGCGGTCTCGGTAATTCTCTTTCGGACCGCGACCGTAGTAGGTCAAGTCTGTAAAGCTTTCCGGCAACTGCATCCGCAGGCCCACACGCGGTATCATCGGAGCTTGGTCTCCTTCGGCCACGAACCGGTTGTCTACCTTGATGACTCCGCTGGCATATATCTTATAGGTGATGTCCCAACGGGCATCTGTCTGTGGAAAACGGTAGGTCACCTTTATTGTCGTGGCATTGCTGCCCGGAGTCACTTGGAAACTTTCGGCTTTTGGTTCTTGATAGCTTGCCTCTTTCCAGGCTTTGAGGCGGACGGGGAGGTTGGCTCCATAATCATTGTCCGTCGGTGCACGCCAGAAGAATGGGCGGGGACCTTGACCGTTCAGTATGTACTCGTGCTTCTTGTATAAATAGGAGGTGAGCAGACCGCTTTGCTTGTCGAAGGTGGCTTTGAAGTCGGGACCGGAGAACGCCACCAAATTTCCCTCTTCCTTAGAAGTGGCGGGCTGCTGTGCCGTAGCCTCTTTCTTGTAGAAAGTATGGACGTAGGTCTGTTCGCGTGCGATGACCGTGCCGGCCGGGAGGAAAGGCTCTGCCGTCTTGATGGCTGCATAGAACTCGATACGCACATCTCCCGTTGTCTGTTTCTCTTTGGGTATGCCGTTCAGGAAGCCGGTGGTTACCGTCTTGCCCGGTGCGGCATGGATATTTTCAATCTTGCCACGGTAGACTTCCTTTCCGTGGTCGCGGATGATGTAGTAGAAGTCGTACTTGTCGAGATTGGTGAAGGAGAAATCATTGCGGATTTTCACGGTGGAAGTCTGCTTGTCGAAATCAAGGAACTTGATGTTCTGGTATACTTTTCCCATCTCTTCTGTCTGCGGCTTGACACTGCGGTCGGGGTATACCACGCCGTTGATGCAGAAATTGCCGTCGGAGGGCGTGCCGTTCTCGCCATAATCGCCGCCATAGGTCCAGTATTTACGGTCGTCGTCTGTCTTGGCGGCAAAGCCCTGGTCTACCCAGTCCCAGATACAGCCGCCCTGGAGGATAGGATATTTCTCGATGATGTCCCAGTAGTCCTGGAAGTTGCCGAGGCTGTTGCCCATGGCATGGGCATACTCGCAAAGAATGAGGGGACGCGTCATCTCCTTGTTCCGGGCATACTTTTCCAGATAGGAAGGGGAAGCGTACATCGGGCAGTAGATGTCCGTATTCCATTCCAACAGTGCGCGTTCATACTGGATGGGACGACTGTCGAGCGTCTTCAAGGTGTTGTAGGTAACGTAGAAATTCAATCCGTTTCCGGCTTCGTTGCCCAGCGACCAGATGATGACTGACGGATGGTTCTTGTCCCGTTCGTACATATTCATGGTACGGTCGAGGTGGGCATTCATGAAGAGCGGATTGTTTCCCAGCGTGCCGCCTACACGCAGGTCGTAACCCATGCCGTGGCTTTCTATATTGGCTTCGTCGATGACGTAGATACCATATTCGTCACAGAGTTCGTAGAAACGTTCCTGCTGGGGATAGTGACAGGTGCGGACGGTATTGACATTGTATCTCTTCCAAAGCTCGAAATCTTTCTTCATCAGTTCTTCGGAGACATAGTGACCGGTATTCTCGTTGTGTTCGTGATAGTTCACGCCTTTCACGAGGATAGGTTGTCCGTTTACCAACAGTTGCTTGTCCTTGATTTCCACTGTACGGAAACCTACTTTGCAGCTTGTCGCTTCAATCACATCTCCATTCGGGCGCTTTAGGCTGATGACAAGGGTATAGAGGTTGGGCGTTTCGGCTGTCCATTGCAAAGGTTCCTGGATGGTTTTCTTGGTGAACTCCACCTCTGTCTGGTCACCGCTGACCTGAGTAGAGGACTGGGCTATCTGCTGGTCGTTCTTGTCCAGCAGGCGGTAACCAACGACAAATGGGGAATTTTGTCCGCTTTCATTGGTAAACTGCACCTTTACCTTGAGGATACCGTTCCGGTAGTTCTCATCCAAAGGAGACTCCACCTTGAAGTCCGTGAGATGGATTTGAGGCTGGGCATATAAGTAAATGTCCCGTTCGATACCACTGATGCGCCAGAAGTCCTGGCATTCCAGATAGTTGGCATCGGAAAAGCGGTGTATCTGAATGGCAATGACATTCTTCCCTTTCTTGGCAATGGCGCTGACGTTGAAACGCGCCGGAGTCTTTGCATCTTTACTCATGCCTACAAACTTGCCGTTGAGGTAGTAGAAGGCTGCCCCGCGTACGCCGTCGGTACTCAGGAAAATTTCCTTATCGTCCCAGTCTCCCGGAAGAGTGAACTCGCGGCGGTAGGTGCCGGTGGGATTCCATTCTTGGGGAACGTATGGAGGATTGGGCTTGTCCCAATAAGGAGGATAGCCCGAAGAACAGAATTCATAAGGCTGGTTCACATAGATGGGCGTGCCGAATCCCTGCAACTCCCAGTTTCCGGGTACATTGATGTCCGGCCAACGGCTGGCGTCCACACGGTCCATCATGAAGTCCGTGGGGCGGTCGGCGAAGGCTTCCACGTAATGGAATTTCCATTTCCCATTAAGGGATAAGCGGAAGGTTCCGTTCTTGCGGTCATTGATGACGGCATCAGCCTCCGTGACGTAGGAGGTGAACGTGCTGCGGGCAGGCTCCCGGTTGATGCTTGTCAGCTTGGGGTTGGTAATCTCTTCGTAGCGATTGTTCTCCTGAGCAGTCAGGGCAAAGGGAAACGCTGCGAGGCAAGTGAGTAAAAAATACTTTTTATTCATAATTGCTTTTATTTCTTTGTGGTAGGTTCAGAGACCGGGAATACGAGCCCTTCACGCAACCACTTCTCCAGTTCTTCCGTCCATTGACGCTTGTAGGTGAAGTTGTCCCGGAATCCCCAGCCATGTCCGCCGGTGGGGTAGGCATGCAGGCTGGCAGGTACTTTATGGTCGCGCAGGGCAAGGAAGTAACCGATGCCGTTGATGGGCGGCACCGCGTCATCGTCCGAAGAAAGCATGATGAAAGCTTGCGGAGTGCGTGGGGACACTTGCCTTTCGAGGGAGTATTTTTGTTCCAGTTCCTGAGATGGATTTTCTCCGATAAGGTTCTTACGGGAACCTCCATGGGTAACGCCTTTCTGCATGGAAATCACCGGATAGAACAAGATCTGGAAGTCGGGACGGGTCTTGTCACTGCTGTATAGTGTGGCAAGCGAAGCTGCCAGATGGCCGCCGGCAGAAGCGCCCATGATGCCTACACGCTGAGGATTGACACCCCATTCGGCGGCATGTTCGCGTACCATGCGGATGGCTTGTTCGGCATCGGAAAGGGGCACTTCATGGTGCCCGTTGGGCATACGGTATTTCAGTACTGCATAGGTGATGCCTTGTGTGTTGAACCAGGGAGCCATGTCGTGTCCCTCGTGCTTCATGGCCAGCCCCCCGTAGCCGCCTCCCGGACACATGATGATGGCCATGCCGTTGGGGTGGGAGGCAGGGTACACCGTAAGGGTAGGGGTGGTGACATCGGACACCCATTCGTTGTTATGGTTCTGTCCGGAATTGGTCAGTTCGTTGTTATTGGGGGCACCGTTGGGCCATAGGGGCAGCTCAACGGGCTTTTGTGCAGATAACATGGTCGCTGCAAATAGAAAAGATAAAAGTAGAATCTTTTTCATGTTCTTGGTATTTAAAAGTTATTTGGTTTTCATGGAAGCTTTGATGAGGTAGAATATCAGAATGGCATAAGCACCCAGCGCCAGCACTTCGGACCAGGTGTTCTGCAACCATGCATCGTTTACGAGGTTGATTCCTCCGAAACGCATGGCAGCACTTGCCACGCCCATCAATGCACCGCCGGCAATGAAACCGGAGGCAAGCAGGGTACCTTTCTCCCCGCGTTCGGCATTGAGAGCGGCATCCTTGCTGCGGCTGGTCACGTACCAGTTGATGGCACCGCCCACTACCAACGGAACATTCAGTTCCAATGGGATGAACATACCCAATGCAAATGCCAGTGCGGGAATCTTGCAGAAATTGAGGATGACGGCCAGCACTGCACCGATACCGTAGAGCGGCCAGGGCGCACCCACACCGTTCATCAACGGTTCGATAACCGCC
>ENA-OPCX01000528-OPCX01000528.1-human-gut-metagenome-genome-assembly--contig:-NODE-528-length-19214-cov-3.779738_pt1 | contig 19214 bp, 17 predicted proteins | sample MGYA00241570_ERZ501491 | MGnify/ENA primary metagenome ERZ501491 (study PRJEB25962, sample SAMEA2042620) | human gut metagenome | biome: human gut; feature: human-associated habitat; material: faeces... | reverse complement strand
TGGCCATTACATGCTCGTCCTGATTCTGTTCTTGTTGTTCTTGCTTTTTCTTAGCCATAAAATCAATAATTTAAGTGATACAATAATTAATCAATACCGGGTAAACTTTAGCCCGTCGGTGCGAATGTATAGGGTTAACTAATAAGACATTATACTTCCAATGATGTCGGAAGAGAATGGCGGAATTTGGTGAGTATTGGCGATCTTTTTCTTTTATCTTTATTATTTAGACTATCCTCTTTGGGGAAAATCACAGACTTCAATATCCGATTCTTCATTTATTCTTTTGTGTTTCTGTGTATTTTATATATTTTTGCTCAAAATCCATGCTTATGCCCGAATTCGTACAGCTTGACGTTAAGGTTTTTGATAAATTTATCAAAAAGTTTTCAGAACGATACATTTTGCAACGTTCTGAAACAAACGTAGATATAGATTCATTAGACAGCTCTCAATTAAATGATTGCGGCTTTAATGTGGAAAAGCTAAAGCAAGTAATAAGGAAAAATGCTGTAGCCGTAGATTTAAAACGTGAACAGGGATTGACACCCGCTATTTTAAACGACATTTATAGAAGTGATTTAGGTGAACTGTTGATGACTTACTACTTTGAAGAGAAAATAGGTGAAGATAAACGCTATGTTATCCCTTTGAAAAACATTTCATCAAGAGAGCTTGCTCAATTGCCGGGACGTAGTTTGGATGCTATTGGTTATCGCATAGATAATGGATTATTTAATATTTTATTAGGAGAAGCTAAAGTTTCGGAACAAAAAAAGACTCCACCAGATGTTGTACATGTTACGGAGGACTCAATTTATAAATCTCAAAAGAAGCATCATGATGACTTACCAATGGTAATACAAAAATTATCTGATTATTGTCGTAAATTAGGTGCTGAAGATCTTATGACTTTTGCCTGTGCTGTACTTTGTATGGAAACAGGACAAACCGATAAATATACTTTAACTTTTGGTTGTACATTAATACGGGATTTTACTTGTTGTGGTGAAAAAGATTATGGTAAAATGCAAACTAACGTCTCTGATTTTAATCCAAATGACGTTCATTTTGTTGTTTTATCATTCACGCAAAAAACAATTAGCGAAACTGTTGATTTATTTTACAAAGAAGTACAAAAGACTATTAAACAATGAACCGTCAGATTTTAGATAGCTTAATACAAGATGAATCAATACGCTCTTTATTGGAAAAGAGTGCGGATGCGTATTGGCTTTCTGAAATATATGATTATAATCTTGGCATATCAGATAACGAACAAGAAATTCTTGTTCGCTTAGCTGTTCTTTATACAACTTTATCTTTATCTGAGGAGGGTAAAGATACCAAAAATTTGGAATATGCTTATAAGTTACTGCTTGCCATAAAAATAGAAGATTCGAATTATCTTTCATTATTTGAAAAAATAGCAGGTATAGATGAAGTCGATAGCACACTTTTATATTATTTTCTATTATCCAGTATTGCATTAAAAGATGACAACACAATATCTGCGCGTATAAATCTTAAACAATTTTATTCAGACAATATTATTATTACAGAAGATTGGAAAGGTCGAGTCCTTTCCAAGATTTTATATGCACTTATTCTTCTTATAAGAAAAGATAATGGTTTTGTAGATGTTAAGCAAGCATTACAAGCTATTACGGAATTACAATCAGAGCAAGAAAAATTCGAGGAAAATTATCTTCAAAATTTTCAATATAAAGAAGAAGTAAAGGAAGCCTTGTCTCTTTTAGCATTGTATCATACTTCAAAAGCAGTTGTGGAAACAGCACACTATCTGATAGACGGCTATTCGTATCCTAAACGTATTGAGAATGTCATTCGAGTCCATATAGACATGGCAGATAAACTTTTAGGGAATACACAAAATCGTTTAAAAGATATTATTAAAATCATCTCTAACGATTTGAAGGCCATTTGTCTGAATTCAATTTGGTCTCATACAGCATTCCAAGATAAGATTAGATTATTATGTGAGAAAAAAAGCCAAAGTGGAATTCTTGAACTGCTTCCTTCTCAACGTAATGCACTTGCTCAAAAGTTGTTAGATGTATATGCTAATGCTACAATACTTCAAATGCCTACAAGTGCCGGTAAAACATTATTGGCAGAATTTAATATTATCGTAACAAAATCCTTGCGATCAGACGCAAAGATTATATATGTAGTACCTTCTCGTGCATTAGTCAATCAAGTCTATTATGATTTAAAATCAGATTTATCAGATTTAGGTATTTGTGTCGAAAAGACATCTTCTGCCATAGAAATAGACCCTACGGAAAATGAGTTTCTAACTTGTGACAAAATAGATATTTTAGTATCTACTCCTGAAAAGCTTGATTTACTAATCAGGAGAAAACATCCTTCCGTTAATGATATTTCTTTATTTATCATAGATGAGGCACATACTATTGGAAATGGTCAACGTGGTGCAAGATTAGAGTTGCTAATGGCTCTCCTGAAACGAGAAAGACCTAATGCCAAATTTATGTTGCTTTCTCCTTTTCTGCATGGTAAAAAAAATGTCATGGCTGAATGGTTGGGGGGTGGCAATACTATTCAAATAGACTGGAAACCTGCAGAGAAGTTGCTTATTGGTTTAAAAAATCATAAGACTGAACATATTGATGAAATAAAATATGAATTATTGGCATCAGCTTATGATACATCTTTTAAAAGTGAGACAAAAGGGGCTTTTAATAATCCGTATAAATTGCAAAGTAGTTCGGAAAAGGACCGCATTCTTGAATTTGCCACTAAGCATTTTGCGGAAACAGGAAAAACACAACTAATTCTTTGTTATGGTAGAGGTACAGCCAATAAAAGAGCAGGATTCATCTATAATCTGATGAATTCATTTGCAGAAACAGAGGAAATTGCTTTAGTTAGAAAATACATTGACGATGAGATAGGGAAAGAAACTACCTTAACAAAATATTTATCAAAAGGAATAGCTATTCATCATGCCGGATTATCAGATGAAGCCAAACTTTTAATTGAATATTTGATCCGTGAAAAACAAATAAAATATGTCTGTGCCACTACTACCATAGCAGAAGGAGTAAATTTTCCTGTATCTTCTGTTTTCTTTGATGATTATAGAAAAGGAAATACTGTTCTCTCTTCCAATGATTTTTGGAATATAGCAGGAAGAGCCGGTAGAACTTTAGTTGACAATTTCGGGAAAATAATAATGCCCTTTCATACTCCTAGAAGTGAGCAGGTTTTTAAAGGTATTATTCAAAGAAGTTCTGATGAATTGGCAAGTGTATTAGCTGAACTTTTTATTAATGAAAATAGTGTGCGTTCTTATTTGTCACAAGAAAGAGGTATTTATGACTTAATCAAAAATTATCCGGATTCATTTTCTCCGTTATTTCAGTATTTTGTACATTTACTTACTACTGGACAAAATGCCTACGCAGTAGAAGTCGAGGATATGTTTAAGGATTCACTACAATACTACTTGCTTGAAACAGAAGAACAAAGAGATAAATTTGTCCAATTATGCAAGAGTATATATCAATCTATAGAATTAAAATATAGTGGCACCTTAGGCGCATTGCAGTTTGCCGATAAAACAGGTTTTTCTGTTCCGTCTGTACTGAAGATAATGCGTGAAAAATCACAAAATGGTATTATATCCGATTTAGCAGGATGGCAACCGAATGTCATGTTCAATAAACGCGACAATTCTAATCTTACAGAAAAAATTAAAGTGATAGCTACACTGAAAGAAACAAATTTAGGAACAGATTCTAAAGAGGCTTCTTTCAGTCCAGAGCTAATAGCAAAAATGGTAACAGCTTGGGTTAAAGGAGATAAACTTAATTCTATTTCTTTAATTCATCCCAGTTATAAGACTTTGAAAGATGATGAACGTATGACTGAATTTATGAAAAAGATGAATGATATACGTTTCAAGACTTCATGGGGATTGAGTGCTTTAGAAGGCATAGTAAAAGGCAATCAAGATGAAATTCAAGATTCCTACATCCCTTCATTAGTTTACTATGGAGTAGATAGTGAAAAACCATTAGCATTAAGAATGCTGGGAATTCCACGGTCTTTATCATTTAGTTTAGCAAATATTATAGATGGAGACTTAAAAGATTTCTCTTATTCTTCTTTAAGAAAAAAAATCAAAGGATTATCGGCATCTGATTGGGATAATTTTAAACCGAAAAAATCAAACTTGACAGGAGATGAATGGAGGAGAATTGTTGAAATTCTTATGAAATAAAAGGGTGTTTCATAACTCACCACAGATTTACACAAAACATTTTTTAATCTACTGATAACCAATAATATTTATCTGCGTAATCTGTGGTAAATACGAGTTTTGACATATCCCCTTGTAATTAGCTCAACAATACTCCCTCTTAAACCAAAGTTCGAATACAGGATCAGAAAACACATACAGTTCCCCCTCCTTCTCAATAAAATCACGTTCGGTCAGCATGCGTTTGTTGCGGGTGATGGTTTGTGCACTTCCCGAACCTAACCACTCTTTCAGTTGTTTGCGTTCTTCTACCCGGTTGACGAAATTCTCTTTATCGACCAGTGTACCATACTGAAAAGGTGATTTCATAAGCTGTTTCCTTCTTTATCATAGAACTAAAGACACAAATTATACATCAACGTATAATACACCGATGTATAATTTTAAAGATTATTTATTTCAAAAACAGGCATAGAAGCATCATTTAATGGTCACCATGGTTGCTCCGAAGCCATATTCCTGAAATGAAGCATCCTGATAGCGGCAATTACTATATTTTCGCTTTAGCTCATCAATCAATGCTTTACGAAGCACTCCGTCACCTTTGCCATGAATGAAAACTATTTTTTGTTCACGTTTGGTTTTGTACTTCTCCATCACTTCACGGAATTTATCCAACTGATAATTCAGTATCTCGGCATTCCCCATGCCACGTGTGTCATCCAGCAACTCGTTGATGTGCAGGTCCACTTCAAGAATATCATTTTTCCCGCCACGTTTTACGATAGGCTGCGACTTGGGTTTATCCACTTCTTTCTTCTGGATCAATACGGATTGCAATTCTTCGGCCGAAACAAATACCTGACGGATAGGAACAGCATCTTTCACAATGTCATAAACCAGTGCCGGTTGTTCAAAGAAATCGGACTCACGGAAAGTATGAAGTTTATAGAACTTCACCGTATCGATACGCAGCTCCACACAAACCGCAGGTTTCAAAGGCGCTGTCCGTCCATCTTTAAAAGCAATGAACTGAACGGCTACATGCTCCATTTCATTCAGCATATCTTTAGTAAACTCTTCCAGCAAAAGCTTCGTATTGGGTTCCACCAGTCCATGCGAACGGGTTTTCCAAGCCTTTCCTTCGGCACTCTGATACGTATAATACAAATAATAATTGCTGTCATTCACCAGATAGGCCTCGAATGGAGTACTGCTGATAGCTTTCACGTCTTCGGGCACATAAGCCAGAAAAACATTTAAGACATCGCCACCCCGCACTTCGGCCGGACGAACTACCGGAATCTCAGGCTTTACCGGTTTGACGGGTTCTTCGGGTTTCTTTGGCGCAGGAGCAGCCTTCCGGGTCATATTATAATCATCCGTATCGATCACCACACACTCACGAATCTGCATCGGGATATCAAATCCATCAGCATCTTCCACCAATACAATATCTTTTCCCCGGAATCCCTTTACGATTCCTCCGCCCACCTCACTGAGGAAGCGCACTTTATCACCTATTTTCATCGTTCTGTTTACAATTTACCATTTACAATCTACAAATTAAGGCAAATATAACTACTTTTGTCGTCGCAAAGAAAGAAATGATGAAAGAAAACCCGAAACATATCCGTATTAGCGAATACAATTATCCATTGCCGGATGAACGCATCGCTAAATTCCCGTTGCCTATGCGGGACCAGTCTAAGTTACTTATTTACCGTCACGGCGAAGTCAGCGAAGATGTATTCACCTCCTTACCGGAACACTTGCCTGCCGGAAGTCTGATGATATTCAACAATACCAAGGTTATTCAGGCACGACTCCATTTCCGCAAAGAGACAGGAGCCTTAATCGAAGTTTTTTGTCTGGAACCGATTCAGCCTAACGACTATGTACTCAATTTCCAGCAAACGGAACATGCGGCGTGGCTTTGCATGATCGGTAACCTGAAAAAATGGAAAGACGGTCCGTTACGTCGTGAAATGACTGTAAAAGGTTTCCCCATCACCCTGACGGCTACTCGTGGCGAGTGTTGTGGAACCAGTCATTGGATAGATTTCAACTGGGATAATCCGGAAGTCACCTTTGCCGATATTCTTGAAGTATTCGGCGAGTTACCCATCCCTCCATATCTCAACCGGGATACGGAAGAAAGTGATAAAGAGACCTATCAGACAGTCTATTCAAAAATAAAAGGCTCGGTAGCCGCTCCAACCGCCGGACTGCACTTTACTCCACGGGTTTTGGACGCTTTGCGCGGGAAAGGAGTGGAACCGGAAGAACTGACGCTGCACGTAGGAGCCGGGACTTTCAAGCCCGTCAAAAGCGAAGAGATAGAAGGGCACGAAATGCACACGGAATACATATCCGTCAATCGCAGTACGCTGGAGAAGCTCGTAGCGCACGAAGGAAAAACCATTGCGGTAGGAACAACTTCCGTACGTACGCTGGAAAGTCTCTATCACATAGGTGTTACTCTTCTGAACAATCCCGACGCCACAGAAGAGGATTTGCATGTAAAGCAATGGCAACCCTATGAGATGACTCCTGAAACGGCTGCCACACCTGCCGTAGACGCCTTGCAAGCAATCATAGCCTATCTTGACCGGCATCACATGGAAACGTTGCATACCAGCACGCAAATCATCATTGCTCCGGGATACGAGTACAGAATCGTAAAAGCCATGGTGACCAACTTCCACCAGCCGCAAAGCACACTGTTACTGCTTGTCTCGGCATTTCTACATGGAGATTGGCGGAAGATTTACGACTATGCCCTTGCCCATGATTTCCGGTTCTTGAGTTACGGTGATTCGTCGCTGCTGATACCTTGATATTCTTTAAAGGATATCCGGCACGACATTTTTATTGATAACACCCATAAAAAGCTCTGAATAAAATGAACAGCGACAACAATCAGGAAATGTTTCCCCTTGTCGATGAACAAGGGAACATTATAGGTGCAGCCACCCGCGGCGAATGCCACAACGGAAGCAAGCTTCTGCACCCCGTAATTCATCTGCATGTATTCAATTCCAAAGGAGAATTATATCTGCAGAAACGTCCCGAATGGAAAGATATACAACCCGGCAAGTGGGATACGTCGGTAGGCGGACACGTTGATTTGGGCGAAAGTGTGGAAATGGCCTTGAAACGGGAAGTACGCGAGGAGTTAGGGATAACCGACTTCACATCGGAAGTCATCACCAATTATGTTTTTGAATCCGCACGCGAGAAAGAGCTCGTGTTTGTACACAAAACCGTATACGACGGCGAGATACATCCCAGCGACGAGTTGGATGGCGGACGTTTCTGGAATATAGAGGAAATCAAAGAGAATATAGGAAAAGGGATATTCACGCCCAATTTCGAGCAGGAGATAGAACGAGTAAAGCTGATATAATAAGTAAGTGTTGAAATTTAATTTATAGCAAGAATAATCTAAGCCTGAAAGGATTTTAGTTTTAAGCCTAAAGGATTTTAGCTTTAAACTTGAAGGATTTTTAGCTTTCAGCCTTAGGTTACGCTATATCATCGTTACTGATATAAATTAAATTTCAACACTTATTTAAAAGGGTGTGTCAAAACTCCCCTCATAAATAGAAAATCACCCTCGCCACAGATAGTCGTAGCGAGGGTGATTTTCTATTTATGAGGGTTTCGACACACCCTCTTTCTTATTAGCTTTCTTATTAGCTTCCTTATCTTATTTCGCCAAGTCCTCGATTACTTTCATAATCTGCCGACCGATTTCTTCGGCTGCTTCCGGCGTAGCCGCTTCGCTATAAACACGAATAATCGGTTCTGTGTTACTCTTGCGTAAATGTACCCATTTGTCGGGGAAGTCAATCTTTACACCGTCGATGTCATTGATTTCTTCGTTTTTATAGATTTCCTTTACTTTGGCAAGGATGGCATCGACATCCGTATCCGGAGTTAAGTCTACACGGTTCTTAGCCATGAAATAAGCCGGATAAGTGGCACGCAGTTCGCTTACTTTCTTACCCTCGTGTGCCAGATGGCTAAGGAACAGAGCAATACCCACCAAGGCATCGCGTCCGTAGTGGCTGGGGGGGGATAAATGACTCCACCATTGCCTTCGCCGCCGATAACAGCGCCTACCTCTTTCATCTTGGTAGTTACGTTCACTTCACCTACGGCGGAAGCGTAATATTGTTGGTCGTATTTACGGGTTACATCACGCAATGCACGGGTAGAACTCAAGTTAGAAACCGTATTGCCCGGAGTGTGCTTCAATACATAATCAGCTACGGTAACCAGCGTGTATTCTTCACCATACATTTTGCCGTCTTCACAAATCATAGCCAAACGGTCTACATCCGGGTCCACCACAAAAGCGACATCGGCCTTACCGCCTTTCATCAGGTTCATGATGTCACCCAGATTCTTTTCCAGAGGTTCAGGATTATGCTGGAAGTTACCGGTAGGTTCGCAATAGAGTTTTTCCACATGCTGTACTCCAAGTTGCTCCAACAGTTGCGGAAGGATGATACCGCCCACAGAGTTTACACAATCAATGGCTACACGGAAACCGGCTTTCTTAATGGCTTCCACATCCACTAAATCAAGCGCAAGTACGCTATCGATATGTTTTTGATTATAAGTCAGGTCTTTACGGTAAGAGCCGAGTTTATCCACTTCCGCAAAATCGAAAGCTTCGGCCTCAGCGATACGAAGTACCTCGTTTCCTTCTTCTTTATTCAGGAATTCTCCTTTTTCATTCAGAAGCTTCAAAGCATTCCACTGTTTGGGATTGTGAGAGGCGGTCAGGATAATACCGCCGCTGGCGCCTTCCATGGTTACAGCCAACTCAGTGGTCGGGGTAGAAGCCAAATCAATGTCCACTACGTCCCAGCCCATACCCATAAGGGTACCTACTACCACATTCTTTACCATTTCGCCCGAGATGCGCGCATCACGGCCTACTACAATCTTGTTACTTTTTACAGTACACGTTTTGCGGATAAGGGTAGCGTATGCCGAAGTAAACTTCACGATGTCGAGCGGATTCAACCCCTCGCCTACACCACCGCCGATCGTTCCGCGGATTCCAGAGATAGATTTGATTAGAGTCATAGGTTAATAATTTAAATATTGGTTAGTTATTTCCAGATTTGATATTTCCGGATATCGTAATAATAAGGATATACGTATTGCATAGCCGTCTGATGTCCCATCTTGGAAGGAATAATCAGTCTTACGTGAGCCATATCACGCACATAAGTCAACGGGACAAGCCATCCTGCCGGAACAGCCGGCGAAGAATAGTAGGTCATCATGTATCCCTGCAAGAAAGTTCCCGCTATGGAAGACGAGGTCACCGTATAACGGAATGCGTCCACAGTTTCCACAGCGCTCAAATTAGATAACGCGGTATCTTTATCAAGGATACTGTACTCCATAAAACGTACCAGTATCTCATCATTATTCTTCACCGTATCAGCCTCGTTCTCGGAGCCTTTATCTACAATCTGCATATATACTCCACTGGCAAGCTGCACAAACTCATCCACGCCGTCTCCTTTTTCCTTAGACTTTGTCGTAGAGTCCTGTGCATAAAACTCCGATTGTGAGATTATCTTAAAGTCATTCTTTTTGATAAAGTCATTTATACCGTCTTTTTCCTCTTCCAGCATCTCTGCATAGGTCTTGCTATCATCGCAGGCTTGAAAGCCCAAACTGAGTGCCAATAAAGACAAAAAGAATAAAGTAAGTTTCTTCATTTCTGTTATTTAGTAATTTCGTACAAAAATATCTGATTTCCTTGAAAGTTAAAAGCTGCAAGTGGAAAGTTCGTATCTTTTAACCTTTACAGCCAAACTTTTTTTATCCTTTGGCATTAAGCAGCGGCTTAAACTTTTCCAACGCCAGCTCCAGCACTTTTTCAGCTTCTTCCAACGTTCCGTAAAATTCTCCGCCGGAAGCATTTAAGTGTCCGCCGCCGTTAAAAAACTCAGCAGCGAGCCGGTTGCAAGGAAAACTTCCTACCGAACGCAAGGAGACCTTTATCATCGGCTTTTCCGTATCCTCACGCAGGAAACAGGAGAACACTACATTTTTGATACTCAACGGTATGTTTACAAAACCCTCGCTATCGCCGCGGATATAGTTGAAATTGCTTTGTTCTTTCTTGGTCAGCGTAATCAAAGCGGCATGATGTTCCGGATAGACTCTCATCTGCGACAGCACATGCCCCATAAGGCGCAAACGGCTCTCGGAATAGGTGTTATACACTTTCCGGTAAATATCGTCCTTGTCAATGCCTTTTGAGAGCAACTCGCTGATGATAAAGTATATTTCACGATTATTGGAATTATACGTAAAGCCACCTGTATCGGTCATCATACCTGTATAGATACATTCCGCTCCTTCCTTTGTGATGTCACTGAAATATCCCATGCGGCAGATCAGACGAAAAACAAGCTCCGAAGTAGAAGATATCTCGGGGTGGGAAATTATGATTCTGCAAAAATCTTCCGGGTTCAGATGATGGTCTACCAGTATTTTCCGTGCAGGAGAAGCAGATACGGCATCCGCCATTGCATCGATACGGCTGATGGCGTTGAAATCAAGGCAACATATCACATCTGCCTCCGCTATCAGTTTATCGGCGAACTCTTTATAGCGGTCATACAAAAGTATGTCCTTACTGCCGGGCATCCACCGCAAAAAATCCGGAAAAGCATTCGGAACGATAACAGTCGCGTCCTTGTCTTGCGTATTGAGAAAATGCCATAATCCTAAGGAAGAACCTATTGCATCCCCATCGGGAGCCACATGAGCAACAATAACAATTTTATCCGCACGTTCCATCCACTTGGCAAAGTGGTCTATCTTAGATTGCTCTATTACTTTAGTCAACATATAGTTTTTACGATTTACGTTCTGAATAAACAGGGAATTCCGTTTATCCCCAACAAATGAAAGGGCAAAAGTACGAAAAAGTTTATGATTTATAATGATATGCGCACAGAACCTTTTTCAGAAAGGGAAAGATAAGAAATTCCCAGTCGAATACAATCATTGATAATCCTCTCCTGATAATAATCGGAAACGGATGAGTCTATCACTACCGTACCCACTTCAAATAAAGAAACCAGCTCTTTTATACCGCCTTTATATCCCTGAGAAACATATAAATAGTCAATAGAGATGGGAATATCGGCAACTCTATTCCGCCAACGGTTATCGCACAGCAGGCAAATACGTTTTCCTGCATAAAACACGATTTGATTCCGGACAGAAATATCCGGCGCAGAATAATCTCCCGTTATTACGGCAGGAGATTTCAGACGCAAACGGTTCCAATGGGGAGTAAGCGCACGTTCCAAACGGGTAATATCGGACAGGCTGTCGGTACAAACCAGCCATGAATAAGAGTTATCGGTCAAACAATGTACCGCAGGACACCCCCGGACATTATAGAAGACAAGGCTGCGACGGGAAGCATCCGCCATAAACGAATACGAATGATAGGAAACGCAAAGCAGCAGAGCGGACAAAGCGATATAAACATTCGTTGCCGTACGCCTTGTTACGGCACGGCACAATAACAACAAAGAGAAATAGAACAGAAAGACCTCCCGGATATCCATCCGGATATGGTCGATAGAGGCCAAAGGAAGTTGCTCAATCCAACGGAGCACCGTATTTTGCAGTCGAATCAACATCTCTGTCATCTCTGCAAAGAAATGTTGCAAGCCGGGAAAAGGAGTTAAGGCAAGCAATATAACAGTCGCATACACAATCAACGACACCAGCGGAATCACCCATAAGTTTGTCAGGAGAAAATGCGTGGAAAAACGTGAGAAATAAAGCATGACCAGAGGCGCCGTCCCTATTTGGGCAGCTATGGAAACGGTTATTAAGGCCCAAACTTTTCGCAGCGCCGTATTTTTAACCGGCAACAAGCCGTATAGCCCGGGTTGCAGGAGCAAAATCGCCGTAACAGCCGCAAAAGACAGTTGAAAACCAACATCAAACAACCATACGGGATTGAACAATAACATCAAGAAAGCCGTAGCTCCCAACGTATTCAGCGTCAGCCTTTGGCAAGCGGGTAATAGAGCGGAAAGCAGCCAAAACGAGCACATGATAACAGCGCGTACCACAGAAGATGACAATCCGGTAAGAAAAGCAAATCCCCATAAAAACAAGATTACCGACAGCAGCAAAAAGGGTTTCAAGAACCGCCACCTGTTCCACAAAGGCGACAAAACAAACAATAATAAAGCCGAAATGAAACCGATATGCAATCCGGAAAGCGCCAGTACATGGCTGGCTCCGGCTACCGAATATGTCTCGATTACATGCTCGCTCAGCTCTTCCTTGCAGCCTACCGTAAGCGCAGAAAGTATCGCCAGCTCATCCCCTTGGAAACCCATATTCCGATACCCGGCAACCATCTTATCACGGCAGTCCGAAGCCTGCTGACGAAAAGTAGAGGAGTCGTCACAACCAATCCTGCGCCAATGTCCGGCATGTACATAAGCGGTTCCGCAGATTCCCTTTCTGAGAAGATAACGGGCATAATCGAATTCATCCGGATTTCCATTATTCACCGGTGGAAACAAACGGGCATAAACCAACAGCCTGTCCCCTCTTTTCAGAGAATATGCCGCAGAATCTTTAGGGAAATAAAATAGGAAGGTCTTTTCTGAAAAGTCATATAAGAGCGTGTCCTTCAACACTTCTCCTCTCAAAACGGCATGAAACAGAATACTGTTTTTCTTGATTTCCGGCTTTGCCGTAAGAACAACCTGATAAGCGGAAGATTTTTCCGTATTCGGAAATGCATGGTCAGCCTGCTTTAACTGTAAACTTACCAAAGCCCCGCCCAATACGAAACAAACCAAAAATACGACAACTCCATATAGCTTACAAAGGGCATAATACTTACGGCTGAGAATATATGCGCCTATCAACAGCAGGATTACAGCTATCCATAGACTGGCAGGCAGTATATAAGGATATTTATCCCCATATACTATTCCACCGACCAACGGCATCAACAGTCGCAGGAAAGGATGCCGTTGTAAGTTGTCTGTTATCAATAAATATTACAGATTCTTCAAAGCGCGGATGGCTTCCGCCGGATCAGGAGCCGAAAAGACGGCGTTACCGGCTACCAAAGCATTAGCGCCTGCCTCCACCAAACGGGCGCCTGTCTCTAAATTCACACCACCGTCAACCTCTATCAGAGCCTCCGAACCGGTCACCGTTATCAATTCACGCAACTCGCGCACCTTATCAACGGTATGCTCGATAAATTTCTGACCGCCGAATCCCGGATTTACCCCCATTATCAATACCATATAAACATCATCTATGATGTCCCTCAACATAGCCACAGGAGTAGCCGGGTTGATAGTAACCGCAGGCAGCATTCCCGCTTCACGGATTTGCTGCACTACCCGATGCAGATGCGGACACGCCTCATAGTGCACGTTCATTATACGCGCCCCCAAAGCCTTTACTTCAGGAATAAACTTTTCCGGTTGCACTATCATCAAATGCACGTCCAAAGGCTTTTCCGTAAGCTTCGCCACATACTTCAGCACAGGAAAGCCGAAAGAGATGTTGGGAACAAACACGCCGTCCATTATATCGATGTGCACCCAGTCGGCTTCACTGCCGTTAATCATTTCAATATCATTTGCCAAATACGCAAAATCGGCAGACAGTATGGAAGGGGATATTATAGGTTTCATATCAGTTACATTCTATTAGGTTACATGAATTACAACAAACAAATATACAGAAAAGATTTCAGATTAACAGTCAGCGCACCTTGTATTCTTCTGTCAATTTAAATCCCCGTAACAGTTCATCCGTTTTCAGTCGTTTCTTGCCCGGAAGCTGCAACGCGTTCACACTAATCCAGCCGTCTGCGCCCGCTATACGAATATACGTCTTACCGTCGGTCTGCAAAGTTCCGGGGGCGAATGAGTGCGGGCGTTCCACTTTCTCCGTTTCAAATATTTTCAGAACCACTACCGTTCCGTCCGGCTGTACCAGCTCCGTCCATGCGGCGGGATAGGGAGACAGACCGCGGATAAAATCATAAATGCGCTTTACCGGCTGACTCCAATCGATACGGCAAGTATCTTTGAATATCTTGGGAGCCGGACGCAGTTCGCCCGCTACAACCATTTCTTCCTGTGGAACGGGTCTTACCGCATCGGCAAGAATAGCGTCCACCGTCTCCGTTACCAAACGGCCGCCAAGCATCATTAGCTTGTCATGAACAATACCGACATTATCCGTGTCTGCAATCGGGACACGGACTTGTTGGATAACCTCTCCCGTATCTATTTCATGTTTCAAGAAGAAAGTAGTGATACCCGTTTCCGTGTCACCGTTGATAACCGCCCAGTTGATAGGAGCGGCGCCACGGTATTGCGGCAGCAACGAAGCATGCAGATTGAAAGTTCCCAAACGCGGCATATTCCACACCACTTCCGGCAACATTCTGAAAGCGACTACAATCTGTAAATCGGCGTTCCAAGCGCGCAAAGCCCCGACAAACGTTTCGTCTTTCAACTTTTCAGGCTGGAGAAGCGGTAGGTCATGCTCCAGCGCATATTGTTTCACCGGAGAGAATTGCACCTTATGCCCTCGCCCTGCCGGCTTGTCGGGCATAGTAATCACTCCTACTACATTATATCCGCCTTCCACGAGGCAACGCAAGGGTTCCACCGCAAATTCGGGAGTACCCATATATACAATCCGTAAATCTTCTTTCTTCATAATCATCTCTTTTAATCTTCCGAGAAATGTACCAATACCTGACGGTACGAGTTGAATATCTTCGATTTGGAAACGAAACCGAGGTACTTGCCCTCTTCATCCACTACCGGCAGATTCCATGCTTTCGTATCGTCGAAAGTACGCATCACCTGCTCCATGCTGTCCGTATTATAAAGACGCGCCGGAGCGGAAGTCATCAATTTACCCACCGTAAAACGATGATACAGTTCCTGGCGGAACATGATATTGCGTATATCGTCCAGCAAGACAATACCGATTAGTTTACCCTCATTATCCGTTACCGGAAATATATTGCGGTGAGAAGCGGAGATAGCCTTCACCAATTCGGCAAGTTCCATCTCCGGATGCACTGCGATAAAATCTTTCTCTACCACATTTTCCACTTTCATCAACGTCAGCACCGCCTTATCCTTATGATGCGTCAGCAGTTCTCCCTTCTTTGCCAAACGCATGGAGTAAATGCTATGCGGCTCAAAAACGATAATCGTCAAATAAGAGCTGACCGAAACTATCATCAACGGCAGGAACAAGTCGTACCCTCCCGTCAACTCGGCAATCAGGAATACGCCCGTCAGCGGCGCGTGCATGACACCGCTCATCACTCCCGCCATCCCCATCAGGGCAAAATTCTTTTCGGGCAGAAAAGCGGTGGTCTCAAACTCATTGCTGAAGTGGGAGAATACGAATCCGGCAATACATCCCAAATAGAGAGAAGGCGCAAAAATACCACCGCACCCGCCACCGCCATTCGTTGCGCTCGAAGCGAAAACCTTAAACAGGATTATCAGCATCAGGTACAACAGCAGCAACTGGCTATGACCGTAGAAGAAAGAGTTATTCATTACCGTATCCCACTCTATTTTGCTTGTACCGTTAAGCAGCAATTCTATCGTATCATAACCCTCACCGTAAAGCGGCGGGAAAAGGAATATCAGAATACTCAACATGGAACCGCCCACCAGCAGTTTCTTATAAGGAACTTTCAGTTTACCGAACATACCCTCCACCGAATTCATGGCACGGGTAAAATAAAGAGAAACCAGTCCGCAGAAAATACCCAGCATAATCACATAGGGAATACGCTCCAGTTCAAAGGCTTGGTCAAGATGAAACTTAAACATGGCTTCCGTACCCGTCACGATATAAGAAACAGTCGCCGCCGTCACTGCCGAAATCAGCAATGGAAGCAACGAGGACATGGTCAAATCTATCATCAGCACCTCCAACGTAAACACAAGCCCCGCAATCGGAGCTTTGAAAATACCCGCCACAGCACCGGCGGCGCCACATCCCACCAGTAACATAAGCGTACGGTGCTCCATCTTGAACAGACTTCCCAGATTAGAGCCGATGGCCGAGCCTGTAAGCACAATCGGCGCCTCCGCTCCGACCGAACCACCGAACCCGATTGTTATGGAACTGGCGATAATGGACGACCACGTATTATGCCGTTTGATACGTCCCTGCCTGCGGGATATGGCATATAGAATTTTCGTAACTCCATGACTGATATCATCCTTTACGACATAGCGTACAAACAGCCCTGCCAAAAAGATTCCCACCACCGGATATATCAAATACTGGTAATTAGCCTCTGTCGTATCGAAGTTCTCCGTAAGAAAGTTCTGTATCCAGTGTATCAGCATTTTCAATATCAATGCGGCAAATGCCGTAAAGATACCGACCAGAAAGCTAAGAACCAGAATAAACCGTTTCTCCTTAACATTCTTCTCACGCCAAATGATAAAGCGTTGTAGCCAACCTCTTTCTTCTCCAGCCATCTTCCTTATTCACGGATTATTTTAATCACCCCGCCTTTACCCAGTTTAATAATGCTGGACGGCTTCGGATTACTCATCTCTTCTTGCCGATAACCTACAATATAATCTACGGCCGACTTAACCTCCTCACTTATTTCACTGAAATTCTTCGGTGAGGGTTGCCCGCTGATATTGGCGGAGGTAGAAACAATCGCCTTGCGGAACTGCTGGCAAAGACGTTTGGAGAACTCTTCATTCGTCACCCTGATACCTACGCTGCCGTCCTCCGCCAGCAAATTTGCCGCCAGATTACGTGCGCCCGAATAAATAATAGTCAACGGTTTGTCTGCCAAATCTATCAAGTCCCATGCCACTTCCGGGACATCCCGAACATAGAAATCCACCTTTACGGAAGAATCTACCAACACCAGCATCGCCTTGCTGTCCTGACGCTGCTTTATTTCATATACACGGCGCACCGCATCTTCGTTGGTAGCGTCACAACCAATACCCCAAACGGTATCGGTGGGATACAGAATTACCCCGCCTTCCCGCATTACCTGGCAGGCTTTTTTAATGTCTTCTATCATTTCTTGATATATAAATACTGTGATTAACACGCAAAAGTAGTAAATTCGCCCCGATTACAAACAAAGTTTAAGAGAAAACAATGGAAGAGATTAAATTTAACCACACCCTACCTATACAACTGCGCTTCAACGACGTCGACAAATTCGGTCACGTCAACAACACCGTCTACTTCTCTTTTTATGATTTGGGTAAGACAGAATATTTTGCTTCCGTATGTCCGCATGTCGACTGGCAAAAAGACGGCATCGTCGTCGTCCATATAGAAGCCGATTTTCTTGCGCAGATTTATGGTTCCGACCACATTGCCGTACAAACCGCCGTAACAAAAATCGGAACAAAAAGTTTTCATCTCGCCCAACGCGTCATAGATACTGAAACGCAGGAAGTGAAATGCATCTGTACCTCTGTCATGGTAACGTACGACCTCAGCAAACACGAGTCCAAACCGCTGACAGAAGAATGGATTGAAGCAATCTGTAAATACGAAGGACGGGATTTACGTAAAAAATAAAGAGCCTGTCCCGGTATACGGCTTAGAGTATCTCTGCATACAGTCAGGGATAGCTAAGCCGTATACCGATATACTCTCATTTATTACTGTATAACGGCAAAACCCACCTACTTCATCGCATCTGTTTATAGTATCGGTAATTATCCGGGCTTATCCCAACGTAAACAGCAAGTGACTATCCGTACTGCGTTTCTCATCGAAAGCGAAGCCTTCCCACGAAAAGCCTCTCAAATCTTCAGGACGTTCAATACGGTTCTTAATGATGTAACGCACCATCTCGCCCCGGCACATCTTCGCATAAATAACAACCGTTTTCAACTGCCCGCCCTTCCAAACCTGAAAATCAGGGGTAACAACCCGTACTTCTTCTTCCACCCGCTTCCAATCGAACAAATCTTTCATCTCACCGCTTGCCAGATTAATCAGTACACCACCCCGGCTTTTGATTTCTTCCATAAAATAATCTGTCAGCAGCGGTTTCCAATAATTGAACATGGAAAGCCCGCCTTTTTCGGGCAGTCGTACATCACCCTCCAGACGATAAGGCTTGATTCCATCCAGCGGGCGAAGCAACCCATAGAGAAAAGAAGTGATACGAAGATGATTTTGCGCATAACGGAAATCATCAGCCGTAAGTTCCTTTGGCAGAATACGTTTAAAAACAGCTCCTGTATATGCGCCGATTGCCGGCATAGGGTGATTGTCTTCCGAGCAGAAATCGTGAAAACGAACCCTGTTTTCCGCAGCGATCCTGGCATTCACCCTCAAGAGTTTTTCCAACTCTGCGGCAGGTATCTGCGACATTTCCAACGCATTCGCAACAGCTTCCGTTTCAAAATGCGGAACGGTTACTTCGGGTACCTTTAAAGAGCAACGCGACGCCATAGTCTTGGCGCAAGAAATGAAAGTAAGCATAATTTCAGCCTGTTTTTAATGAACAAAAGTCTTCTACTTATTTAGACCTTACAAAAATAAGAGGATTTTAGGAGAGAATACGCATCGTTAAGAATATTTTCTATAGAATTCACATCGGTTTCAAGAGTTTTTCATACCTTTACAGCTTGTTGGAGAAATAGCATATATCAAGCGGACGGTGAAAAGTCCTTTTTGTTCTCCGGCACTTTGCGATAGAAAAAGAAAAAATAATATATAAAATGACTCACAAATGGAATTATTTACCCATTACATCCGATCAGGCAGAAGCAAGCCAACGACTGGCCCAGGAATTAGGGATTAGCCCTGTACTTGGGAGATTGCTGGTGGAGCGGGGAATAACGACAGCGACAGCTGCCAAGAAGTTTTTCCG
>ENA-OPCX01000479-OPCX01000479.1-human-gut-metagenome-genome-assembly--contig:-NODE-479-length-20541-cov-6.055111_pt1 | contig 20541 bp, 8 predicted proteins | sample MGYA00241570_ERZ501491 | MGnify/ENA primary metagenome ERZ501491 (study PRJEB25962, sample SAMEA2042620) | human gut metagenome | biome: human gut; feature: human-associated habitat; material: faeces... | reverse complement strand
GACTCATAAATCTACCCTTAATCGTGTATTGGATGATAGTTGCGGATTTTAGGTATATATAAAAAAAGGTGTCTATACGGACGGTGAACCGGCCGTAAGATACCGTGGAATTTTTCTCAACGATGAAGCTCCATGCCTCACAACATGGGTGAAGAACACCTTTGGCACAGAATACGGCAACCACGAGTTTTATGCAAAAGTGTTCGAACTTATACTCCGTCTGAAAGGTAACCTGCTATGGCCGGCCATGTGGGGATGGGCCTTCTACGCTGACGATGAGCTTAACAGCAAGACTGCAGACGAGATGGGAGTGATTGTAGGCACATCGCACCATGAGCCCATGGCACGCAACCATCAGGAATGGGCACGTAACCGTGACAAATACGGAAAGTGGAACTATAACACAAATCAGGAAGTACTTGACAAATTCTTTAAGGAAGGAATTGAAAGACGACAGGGTACAGAAGACATTGTAACCATCGGCATGAGAGGCGACGGTGACGAGGCAATGAGCGAGGAGTCTGACGTAGCACTGCTCGAAAAGATAATACGCAACCAAAGACAGATAATCAGTGACGTTACGAAGCAGCGGGCAGATAAGACCCCACAGATGTGGGCACTGTATAAAGAGGTTATGGACTATTACGACAAAGGCATGAAGGTGCCAGACGACGTTACCATACTGCTGTGTGACGACAACTGGGGCAACGTAAGACGCGTGCCAAACGCAAAAGAAGCAAAACGTGCCGGAGGCTGGGGTCTGTATTACCACGTTGATTACGTTGGCGCACCGAGAAATTCAAAATGGATAAACGTAACACCCACACAGAATATGTGGGAACAGCTCTCGCTTGCCTATGAATACGGCATAGACCGCATCTGGATATTGAATGTGGGCGATCTGAAGCCTATGGAATATCCGATAAGCCTGTTTCTCGACATGGCATGGAATCCGAAAAGATACTGCGAAAGCAACATAACCGACCACACTCTCGACTTCTGCCGTCAGCAGTTTGGCGCCGACCAGGCCGAAGAGGCTGCACGCCTGCTCAATCTCTGCTGCAAATATAATGGAAGAATAACAGCCGAAATGCTCGACTGCAACACTTATAACCTTGAAACCGGCGAATGGGAGAAGGCTGTAAACGACTACATTAAGCTGGAAGCAGAGGCTCTGAGACAGTTTATCACGCTAAAAGACGAATATAAAGACACTTACCGCGAGATAATTCTCTTCCCTATACAGGCAATGGGCAACATTTATCAGATGTATTATGCACAGGCAATGAACCACAAACTGTATAAGGACAACGACCCTGACGCCAACTTATGGGCAGACAAAGTGGAAGAAGCCTTTAAGCGCGACTCTGTTCTGTGCGCGCAGTACAACCACGACATTGCCGGCGGAAAATGGAACGGAATGATGATACAGAAGCACATCGGCTACACTAACTGGAACGACGATTTCGAGAAAGACAAGTTGCCCGAAGTGTTCAGAATAGCCGACAACGGCACCGAAGGAGGATTCATTCATAAGGCAAGCAACGGATATGCAGCATTCGAGGCCGAGCATTTTTACAGCAAGGCCGATGCCAAAGATGCCAAGTGGACTGTAATCCCATTTATGGGCAGGACTCTGAGCGGAATATCATTAAGACCATACAACAAGGAGGTTGAAGGCGCCGGACTGACATACAAATTCGTTACAGACGGTAAATACACAGGCGATGTTAAGGTATATGTCGTAGTGAAATCAACTCTCGACTTCCTCAATAAAGGCGGACTGACCTATAACATCAGTATTGACGGCAACGAAGCCAAAACAATAAACTTCAACAAGGATCTGAACGAAAGTCCGGAGAACATCTATACGGTCTACTACCCCACTGTTGCCCGCAGAGTTGTTGAGAGCGTAATAACACTGCCGCTCGGAAAGACAAGCGACAACATGCATGAAATAAAGATAACGCCCAACGATCCGGGCATCGTATTTGAAAAAATCGTTATAGACATGGGCGGATACAAAAATTCATATCTGCACATGAAAGAATCTGAGAAGTTCAGGACGATGTAATCACAATAAAGGCAAATAAAACATAAAAACAATTTGGCGGTTAAGATTTTTTCGTTATTTTTGTAGTTATAAAACAAACGGATATGAAAAACTTTAAACTTGCTATTTACTTTATTATATATTTGTGTGTATCGTTGTTGGCAATAGCCGACAGAGGTTCACACCTTTATACGTCTGAACGCCTGGCCAGTAACAAGACAACATGTATAATTCAGGATAAATATGGATTTATATGGATCATTAAGGATAATTCTTTTTGGAAAAGTCATAATGACGACTATAAAAGCAGAATATTCGAAGATGACATGGGTAACATATGGCAAAACAGTCATCTGCCAATAATAACAAGAATTATTCTGAACAAAGAAAAAGTTCCTGTACAATTCAAAGATTTTAAACTTAACCATGGTCCTGCTATTAGCTTTATAAAGAATGGCGCTAAAAGTTTTTATATCGTATGCATGTATGGCATACTTGAATATCGATATAAAGACGGAACCATACATGATGCCGGTTTCGATATGAGTGAACTTAACAGGACTGTCTCTATCCGAAAAGCAATATTAGACAGCAATGAAAATATCCTGATCGGTACATCAGGCAAAGGTATGATGATAATACCCCGAAACAGCCGTAAACTTATTTCGTATAAAGATAAAAATTCGACATTTGACTTGTCTACAGCAAATGTAAACAACATGTATGAAGACAAAGACAAAAACATATGGATAAGCTGCTATAAGAAAGGTATTTACATGATTTCACAAAAGAAAGATGCCTTTAACAGCTGGACTTTCTCACAACACAACTACTTGTTAGGAAGCAGCGTATCGTCCATTGCCCCCGGACACAATGGCGACATCTTTGTAACAATACAGAAAACCGGTGTTTATAAATTTGATAAAAATGGCAACATAACATCTCATCCAACATCGCCGGCAGGAGCAAACACCATATACAAGGACAAGCAAGGAAACTATTGGCTATGCAGCGAAACCACACTTTACTCATATAACCCTTATACCGGAGAATATCATCAGAAAGCAAAATACGACGGATGGGGACTAAACTATATCACAGACGACGGAAAAGGCACCCTCTATATATGCAACTACAGTAAAGGTCTCTGTGTCTATAACACTCAAAACTGTTCGACAATACAATTCAGCATGAGAGATAAAGACAAGGGTAAAGGTGTGCTGTGCAACGACTGGATAAAAACGCTGTATATTGACAGAGATGGACTTCTATGGATTGGAACGACAAATGGAATATCCGTAATGGATACTAAATCATTTAACTTTAATGTTATAAAAGACAAACGTTTCAAGAATATACAATGCCTGTCTGTCAACGAAACGGCAGACGGTAAAATTTTACTTGGCACAAATACTGGATTATATGTTTACAACAAGAAGAAACATACACTTTACACATTTCCAAACTCGCCAAAGCAGCTCCAGAACAATTTTATATACAGCATAGTATTCGACCATAACAATGACATATGGATGAGCACCGCCATGGGCATTTGGCAGTATAACCATAAACAAAAGACATTTATCAGCCATATCCGTGGCAATGGACTGTTCACAAAGGAATATATTATCGGAGCTGCCGTACATTTTGCCGATGACAGAATAGCCTTCGGAATTGACGACGGAATAACCACATTCTACCCCAAGGACATAAAGAACATACGCATGAAACTCGGTAAAGTTTATCTCACCAACTTTATTCTTGACGGAAAAGAGATAAGCTGCTTTGCCGATGAATTTGACGTGCCATACGACGAAAACACATTCTCTCTGGAGTTTTCAATGCTTAATTTCAAATACACAGATGAGATAACATTCCAATACAGAATAAACGATGCCGACAGCTGGGTTTCAATACCTGAAGGCACCAACGCAATATCATTCAACAAACTTAACCCCGGAGAATATAAGATAGAGGTTAGGACAACAGGCAACGGCGCCGTGTCAAAAGAAACAACAACTATAACAGTGAACGTGCTGTCGCCATGGTATGCGTCTACACTTGCATGGATAATCTACTTCATAGTGGCAGCTACAGGAATATTTGTACTTATACGCCACTATAAGCGCAGAAAGAGCGAAGAACTTGAAGAAACAAAGATGCGCTTCTTAATCAATGCCACTCACGACATCAGGTCTCCGCTTACGCTTATACTCGGCCCTCTGAACAAACTGAAATCAAGAATCACTGATGCTGAAAGTCAGAACGACATCAAGACAATAGACCGTAATGCGCAAAGACTTCTGCTGCTCGTCAACCAAATTCTCGACATCAGAAAGATTGACAAGAAACAGATGCATCTGCACTGCGAGAAGACAGAAATGATAACGTTCATAAACAGCGTATGCTCAATGTACAGCTACAACGCCAAAGAACACAACATAACGTTCACTTTTGAGCATACAACCGACTCTTGCTACGCATGGATCGACAAGATTAACTTCGACAAGATTATATCTAATCTGCTGTCTAACGCCTTTAAGTTCACATCCGACGGAGGAAGCATAACCGTAAGACTGACTGAAGACGACAAGCACATCACAATAGACGTGCTCGACACAGGTATCGGTTTCAGGAGCAAAAACACCGACAAGCTGTTTGAACGTTTCTATCAGGAACCGAGCAAGCGAGGCAATTCAAGAGAAGGTACCGGCATAGGACTAAACCTTAGCCGCACGCTTGCAGAGATGCACGGAGGCACGATAAAGGCTGCCAACCGCACCGACAACATACAGGGCGCTCAGATAACCCTGACCATACCTAAAGGCAACAGCCATCTGAAACCGGAAGAGATACTCTCGCCCGAAGACGAGCAGGAAAGCGTAACACACGCAAAGAAACCTACTTACACCAACTGCAAGGTTATGGTTGTTGACGATGATGCCGAAATGAGGCAATATATAAAGAACGAAATGAGCGAATGGTACAAGGTTGACACATTCACCAACGGACTTGAAGCGCTCGACGCCCTGCTCAAAGATCACTACGACATTGTGGTGTCTGACGTCATGATGCCCGAAATGGACGGAGTGACGCTGCTGAAAAAGATTAAGACCAACAGCCGCATCAACGACATACCTGTGATTCTGCTTACATCAAAGTCAGATGTTGCCGACAGGCTTGAAGGCTTCAAGAAGGGTGCCGACGCCTTCCTTGCCAAACCGTTCAATATGTCGGAGCTGCACATTCTTACCGACAATCTGATAAACAATGTAAGACGACTGCGCGGCAAATATTCGGGCGCACAGGAACAGAAGGACAAGATTGAACAGATAGAGGTGAAGGGCAACAACGACCAGCTGATGAACCGCATCATGAAGTCGATAAACGAGCATATATCCGACCCCGACTTCAACGTTGAGAGTCTTGCTGAAGACGTTGGCATAAGCCGCGCACAGCTGCACCGCAAGATGAAGGAAATAACCGGAATATCAACCGGCGAGTTTATCCGTAATCTGAGACTGGAACAGGCTGCACGACTGATAAGGGAGCAGAAGATAAACGTCACTCAGGTGGCCTATGCCGTAGGCTTCAACAACCAGACCCACTTCTCTACCGTGTTCAGGAAACGCTACGGCATGTCGCCTACTGAATACGCTAAAAAAGAGCATAACGAAAATACAGAGCAAAAACAGGAATCATGAAAAAGACATTTTTAACCGCCCTGCTAATGGCGGCAATCACATGCGTTGCATATGCAGAAGACGGCTCACGCCTTTGGCTGAGAAGCCAGCGCAACAGCGACCTGTGTGAAATCACGACTAAAGACAAGTCGAACACGGCTAAAATAGCCACAAGAGAACTTGCCACATACTGGCACGGAAAACCGGTAAGCCTGATAAAGGACAAGACGGCAACCGGCGAAGAGGGCTTCGAGATAACAACCGACAAGAGCAACGGCCACATAACAATAAAGGCGAAAAACAGCTGCGGACTGCTCTACGGAGCCTACGAACTGCTGCGCCTGCAGGACAGCGGTATGCCTGTTGACAACATCAACATAAAGGAAAATCCTGCCGTAAAATACCGCATACTCAACCATTGGGACAATCTTGACAGGTCTGTTGAGCGAGGATATGCGGGCCTGAGCATATGGAAGTGGGACGAAATCAACGGCGACAAAGGCACGATGAGCCTTGCCCTGAAAGAACGCCTCACTACCTATTGCCGCGCAAACGCGTCGATAGGCATCAACGGCTCGGTGATAAACAACGTGAACGCTTCGCCCAAGATGCTCAACACCTTATATATAAAAAAGGTAAAGGTGCTGGCAGATATGTTCCGCGACTACGGAATAAAGGTTTATCTCTCGGTGAACTTTGCGTCGCCAATGGCTGAGGGCGGACTGAAGACAGCCGACCCGCTAAACGAAGGCGTGCGCACATGGTGGAAAAACAAGGTAAACGAAATATATAAAGAGATACCCGACTTCGGCGGTTTCCTCGTAAAGGCTAACTCAGAAGGACAGCCCGGCCCCGGCGATTATCACCGCACACATGCCGAGGGAGCCAACATGCTTGCAGAAGCTCTTGCCCCGCACGGCGGACTGGTCATATGGCGCAGCTTCGTTTACGGCAATCATGAGGGCGAAGACCGCGTGATGCAGGCAATTACAGAGTTTAAAGACCTCGACGGAAAGTTCAGCAGCAACGTTATTCTGCAAACAAAGAACGGTCCGCTCGACTTCCAGCCACGCGAGCCTTATGCTCCTCTGTTCGACCAGATTAAGCATACACCGATGATGGCAGAACTGCAGATTACGCAGGAATATCTCGGACAGAGCCGCCACCTTGTGTACCTGGCACCGATGTGGAAAGAGTTTTTCAACTTTGTAAGCCCCAAACAGCTTATCGGCATTGCAGGAGTGGCCAACACGGGCGATGACGCCAACTGGTGCGGCCACCATTTCTCACAGGCAAACTGGTATGCCTTTGGCCGACTGGCATGGGAGCCTACCCTGTCGTCAGAACAGATTGCAGACGAATGGCTCAAACAGACTTTCACACACGACACAGCTTTCATCAAGCCGATGAAGGAAGTTATGATGAGCAGCCGCGAAGCCTGTGTAGACTATATGATGCCGCTCGGACTGCACCACATATTCAAGGCCGACCACCACTATGGTCCTGAGCCACAGGGTTTCTATCCAAAATATCCGATAGAATGGTGCCCCGTATACTATCATAAGGCCGACAGCACCGGCATCGGCTTCGACCGCACAATGAACGGCACAAAGGCCGTAAGCCAGTATCGCCATCCGTTCGACAGCATATACAACGACATCAATACCTGTCCCGAGGAATATCTGCTGTGGTTCCACCACGTAAGCTGGAATCACAAGATGAAAGACGGCACAACGCTATGGCAGAGCCTCTGCGCCCACTACAACCGCGGCGTGGCCGAGGCAAAGAGATTTGCCGAAACTTGGAGCAAGATGGAGCCGTATGTAGACAGACAGCGCTTTATGGAAGTAAGCCAAAGAATGACCGAACAGGTAGAGAATGCCGAAGAATGGCGCGACACGTGCCTTAAATATTTTCAGACATTCTCAAGACAGGAAATAACAAAATAGCAAGCACATACGATGAACAAAATAACTTATCTGGCAGGCACCGCAGCCCTGTCGGCCATGATGGCCATGTTCTGCGGCAGCGAAGCCCATGCACAGGCAAAGCTGCAGAAACAGGGCACTGCCACACAAATAACAGTAGGCGGAAAGCCCATGCTCCTGCTGTGCGGAGAGCTGAGCAACTCGGCCGCTACGTGCGAGGCAGACATAATAAGCGTGATGCGCACATGCAAGGAACGCGGACTCAACACGGTGCTTGTGCCGGCACAATGGGACCTCATCGAACCGGAGGAAGGCAAGTTTGACTTCTCGCTGCCGAAGACTGTCATAGAACAGGCACGCAAAAACGACCTGAAAGTAATATTCCTTTGGTTTGGAGCATGGAAAAACTCCATGAGCTGCTATGCACCGCTATGGTTCAAGGAAAACACCAAGAAATATCCGCGCGCAATGACACGCCGCGGAAAGCCTCTTGAAATTGCCAGCGCATTCTCAGACAACATACTGCAGGCAGACAAAAACGCCTTCAGCAAATTGATGAAATTCATATCTGAGGCCGACAGCAGCCGAAACACGGTGATAATGATGCAGATTGAAAACGAAATCGGCATGCTCGAGGACGCACGCGACTACTCGGACAAGGCCCAAAAGGCTTTCAGCTCTGCCGTGCCCGAAGACCTTATAAAATATATAAGGAGCAACGGGAAAAAGCTGCACCCTCACCTGCTGAAAATGCTCACAGGCTCAGAGAAATGGACAAAAGACAGCCACAACGCTATAAACAACAGGCTGAAGAAGGGCGCCACATGGGCACAGGTGTTTGGCACAGACATATATGCCGACGAAGTGTTCATGGCCTACTATCATGCAAAATATGTTGAACAGCTGGCTCTCGAGGCCCGCCGCATCTGCGACATGCCCCTCTATGTAAACGCCGCGCTCAACAGCCGCGGACGCAAGCCGGGCGAATATCCATCGGCTGGGCCGCTTGCACACCTTGTAGACCTGTGGCACTGCGCCGCACCCAGCATAGACATCCTTGCTCCTGACATCTACGACACAGGCTTCAAGAGCTGGGCCGACCAGTACAAGCAGCCCGAAAATCCGCTGTTCATACCCGAGTCGCGCTTCTGCCGCAACAGTGGTGTGCGTGCGCTGTACGCCTTTGGCGAGCACGACGCCATAGGCTTCTCACCATTCGACATAGACCATGGCTCTGCCGACGACCACAAGAGCATAAAGGAGAGCTACGCCATGCTGGAAGAGCTGTCGCCGCTGCTGCTGAAATATCAGGGCAAGGGCCTGACACACGGACTGCTCTTTGACGGCAACGACCGCGAACGCGTCATCGTAGACGGCGACATCACGCTGACATGCCGCCACAACTTCACACTGCCATGGGACCCTCGCGCCACCGATGGTTCTGAATGGCCCGAAGGCGGAGGCATTATAATAAAGCTGGCAGACATGGACTACATCATAGCCGGCAACGGCATCGTTGTAGAATTTGCGACCAACAGCGAGAAGGAGCAAGAAGAAAAAAAGATACTGGGCGAAGACGGATTTGCCCAGAATGGCCAAAACACGGGCACGCAGAACGAATCGCAGCCTAAATTTAAAGGAATGCGTGCAGGCATAGGCTACGTGGATGAGGTGGCAATAAACAAAGACGGAACGCTGAAATATCTGAGAAGAGAAAACGGAGACCAAAGCCATCAGGGACGCCACGCCCGCATATCTGTAGGCGAATATAAGATTCTGCACGTCAAGCTGTATAAGTATTGACAAGGGGAACAGCCAAGCAAATTTAAAAAAGGCTGCAGAGTCTGCCGTCAGACAAAGATGGTTAAGGCTTCACAATAAAAATAAGGCCTGCAAGCGGCCGACAGAAAAATACTCTATATACGCCATAAGAACATCTTGAAGGGCGAATATAGAGTATTTTTTATGCCCTATCGGTCATGCCCCGTCAGACGATTGCCCCGTACACCTTATTATATTATACCCCTTACTTTCAACTCTAACCTGACTGATGCAGCAATTCAATTCTGTTGCGTAATCACTGCACAGGCGGATAAAATGCCTTTTCGAGCGGCATCTAAAAACAGGCGTAAAAATTATAACCATTTACGCCTATTTCTGTTACATTCTAAATATTCAGCGTTATCCTACAAGAAAATTATTAACCAAACAACAGCTGTTATATTTCGAACTGTTAGTGGCCGGTTTACGGGTCGTAAACGGGCCACTTTTGATGCAAAAGTGACCGCTTTTTTATGCAAAAACCATAGAGTTTTGTCATTCAAAATAAAGAGTGGTCATTATTGCATACAGGAACAAGCATGAACAAAACGTAAAAAAACAACCACGCAGGCATGGACATGAGCCAGACAACGACAGCCATAAAAGCATAAGAGGCATGCGGTTTTTACTCAAAAAAGGCAACAGAAAAACGCACGTCCCTACATATTTCATGTTACAAAGCACAGCATAGACAGAACACACAATAACCGGAAAACGACAAAAAACATGGCTTCCGCAAAGAATATTTTTAACATATAGAAACAATCAGCATGCGTAAACAACGGTCAAAATCACATAACTATAAAATATGACCAGCCTACATGAAAAATAGATAAAAAATCATATTATTAACAAGAAAACACAAAAAAAAGAGTAAAAAGCCGCTAAAACGACACAAATCAGCACGTCTGCAACATTAAGAAACGTTGCTGAAACATTAATTAATACACTTTTAAACATAAATTCATACTTTTGTGGCGTTGAAAACTTTACCAAATTCAAACAATTTTAAACAATTAATCATGAAACGCGCAAAAGAAGCATGTAAGACTCTGGGCTTACTGATTCTGATGAGCATTTTCCCTATTTGGGCATTTGCACAGAACACAGTAACCATCACGGGTCTTGTTACCGATGACGACGGCCCTATCATCGGAGCAACAGTAAAGGTTAAGGGGTCGACCACAGGTGCAATAACTGACCTTGACGGAAAATACACATTAAAGGTAAGTCCCGGATCAGTCGTAACGTTCACCTACCTCGGATATGCCGACAAGGAGGTAAAGGTTACAAATCAGAAAGAAGTAAACGTAAAGCTCGAACCAGACTCAAAGATGCTTGACGAGGTTGTGGCCATCGGTTACGGAACGATGAAGAGATCAGACGTAACAGGTTCAATGGTGTCAATCAACGACAAGGCCATAGAGCAGACCGTGTCTACAAGTATCGACCAGGTGCTGCAGGGACGTGCTGCAGGTGTGCAGATTCAGGCAAACTCAGGTACTCCTGGTGCCAACACAAGTATCCGCATACGTGGTGTCAACTCTCTTAATGCGACCAACCAGCCTATATTCGTCATCGACGGTGTTGTGGTTGACGCACAGGGAGCAGACAGCAACGACCCCTTGTCAAGTAACAACCCGCTTGCCAGCATCAACCCGAGCGACATCGTGTCAATGGACGTGCTCAAGGATGCCTCTGCAACAGCCATCTATGGTGCAAGAGCGTCTAACGGTGTCATCATGATTACCACAAAGAGAGGTAAATCTGGCGAAGCCACTATAACCTACGACGGCTACATCGGCTGGCAGGAAATGGCAAAGAAGCTCGACATGATGAACCTGCGTGAGTATGCCATACACCACAACGCACGCGCCGAAGAGGGCATCGTTGAATATAACGACGCATTCGTAAATCCCGACGCTCTTGGCGAAGGAACCGACTGGCAGGACGCCCTGTTCCGCAACGCTCTGATGACAAGCCACAACATATCTGTTACAGGCGGAACACAGAACGCGACATACGCAATAAGCGGAGGATACATGAACCAGGACGGTATAGCCATAGGTTCAGGCTTCAAGCGACTTACTCTGCGCGGCAACACTGACGCACAGGTGAAGAAATGGCTCAAAGCCAGCCTGAGTTTCTCACTGACTGACTCAAAGCAGGAAGTAGGTGCCGACAACAACGTCATCATGAATGCCCTGCTCCAGCAGCCTTCAGTAGCAGTTACCAGTCCTGACGGAAGCTTCGACGGTCCGGACGACGTTTACATGCCTGTAAATGCCGTGGCCATAGCATCTATCAGAGAGAACTACAACAAGAAGATGAATTTCCGTATAAACGGAAGCCTCGAGGCAACCCTGATGAAGGGCCTCACCTTCAAGACAGAGCTTTCAACAGACTATAACCTCAACAAGTTCTATTATTATGAGCCCGACTATGAGTTCGGTGCCCTGACAAACTCTACACGTACCGGTAAATGGACAAAGACTGACACCAAATACTGGTCATGGAGAAACATCCTTACCTATCAGAACACCTTCAACAAGGTTCACAGCATCAACGTTATGCTCGGTCAGGAAATGAGCAACTCTCACTGGGAGACACAGGTGAGCACGGCTACAGGCTTCCTGACAAACAGCGCCCACGACCCGTCGGCAGGCGACATAACAGCCTCAACAGGTACAGGTACACAGAACGACAACTCTCTGTTCTCTTACTTCGGACGTGCATTCTATTCATACGACGACCGCTACCTCATCACAGCGACACTGCGTCGCGACGGTAGTTCTCACTTCGCAAAGAACAACCGCTGGGGATGGTTCCCTTCAGCAGCACTTGCATGGCGAGTTTCTAACGAGAAGTTCATGGCCGGCACAAGCGACGTTATCAACAACCTCAAACTCCGCCTCGGCTGGGGTTCTACAGGTAACCAGAACGTATCAGATTGGGCTTACATGGCTCTGCTGTCTTCAAAGACCACGCCATGGGGAACTGGTGTGCTTACAGCCAACACTGCTAACCCAGACCTGAAATGGGAGACTACAACATCATACAACGTAGGACTCGACCTCAACCTCTTTGACAACCGCATCGAGTTTATCTTCGACTGGTACTACAAGAAGACCAAGGACCTGCTGCTGCAGATTCCTCTGCCTGAGTACCTCGGATCATACGGACAGGGCGCAGCTTCTAACCCATGGAAGAACGTAGGTTCTCTGCGCAACACCGGTATCGAAATGACATTGAACACTGTAAACATTGACAAAGGCGGATTCCAGTGGCGCAGCAACTTCGTGTTCTCACTCAATCGCAACAAGGTGCTCAAGCTCGACACAGAAAGTGCAACCATCGACAAGACCTTCATGACAGGAAGCGAGAACAACACTGTTACAAGAACTGTTGAAGGCAAGCCTGTAGGACAGTTCTGGGGCTACAAGGTTATCGGACGCTTCGAGAAGGCAGAAGACTTCTACTACAAAGACAAGGACGGCAACGTCAAGCCGGTGGCACTGCCCGAAGGAAGCTCTATCGGAGAAGACAAGACATGGATTGGAGACTATATATTTGAAGACATCTACGGCGACGGCGTGATAAACAACAGCGACTGTACGTTCATCGGCGACCCGCAGCCTGACTTCACTTACGGTATCGGCAACACATTCTCTTACAAAGGCTTCGACCTCACCATATTCTTCAGCGGCAGCTACGGCAACGACATTCTGAACTATACACGCCGCGACATCGAGGACGTAAGAGTAAACAGCAACCTGCTGAAGAGCGCAGCTGACTACGCACAGATTGGCGTCATCGACCCCAACCTGCCCGACGACGACTTCCGCAACCTCTACGTCACCAACCCGAGCTCACGCCTGCCGCGTCTGAGCGCATCTACAACAAATGCCAACAACCGTGTAAGCGACCTCTATGTTGAGGACGGCTCTTACATTCGTCTGCAGAACATTTCGCTGGGCTACACGCTTCCGAAGTCATTCGTAAGAAAGCTCAAGCTCGAAAATGTCAAGGTATACATGAACCTGCAGAATGTTTACACATGGACCAACTACAGCGGCTACGACCCTGAAGTAGGATCAATGTACGGCGATGCACTTCTGACCGGTCTCGACTACGGCCGCTATCCTTCACCGCGCATCTACACCTTCGGTCTGAACATCTCATTCTGATAATCACAAATGTATTTGCGAAAGAAAGTAACAATTTTAACAAGAAAGAAAATGAAAACAAAAATATTCTTAGTAGGCTCGCTCCTGACAGCCGGAATAGCACTGACATCATGCAGCGACGACTTCCTTGACCAGAAAAATACAACGAGCCCTAACCAGGAAACATTCTTCGACAGCGACGAAGCTATCAACAAGGCCATGTATCCGCTTTACAACTATGTATGGCAGAGCTTCAACGACAAGGCCTACTACGGCATGGGCGACGGACGTGCCAACAACCTTACGGCTCAGTATTCAGACTATATCTACCCGTACACCAACTTCAACGAGACATCGTTAAGCCCGGGATTGTCTGACGCATGGGGCTCTCTTTACTCTGTAGTTGCACAGTCAAACAACACAATAAACAACATCCTCACCTACTCTACCTCTGCTGTAAGCGAGGAAGCCAAGACAAGAGGCGTAGCTGAGGCAAGATTCATGAGAGGCGTGGCCTACTGGTATATCGCATCTCTTTGGGGAAATGCCATAATATACACCAGGACAAGCGACCTCGTAAACAACTATGTTGTGCCGGCAAACCCGAGAGCTGACGTTATGGAGTTTGCAATACGCGACCTCGAATATGCTGCTGCCTACCTGCCCGCAACATCTCCTGAGAGCGGACGTATCAACAAATACAGCGCATACGGCATGCTGTCAAGAGTATATCTGTCAATGGCCGGTCTGACAACCGAAGGACAGTATGACGGCAACAACGTGGCTACCGACTTCAACCGCGGAACCCGCAACACCTATTATCTTGAACTTGCGCGCAAGGCCGCAATGAAGGTTATCAACGAGTCTGACTTCAAGCTGATGACAAACTACGGCGACTTGTTCAAGATTGAGAACAACAACTGTCAGGAAGACATGTTCCAGCTGCAGTGGAACCAAGGCTCAACCGACGCTATCGGATGGGGATGCAACCAGACAATCACCGCTTACTTCGGATGGTCAACAATGGTTACAGACGGAACCAACTGGGGAGGTGCCACATACGCTTCTTACGACCTCTTCACCGAATATGAGAACAACGACCTGCGCAAGCATGAGAGCGTTGCATGGTACGGCGAATATTATCCCGACATGTACACAAAGGGCGGCGGCTACACCTACGGAGTAACCGAGAATGCCGGTTCTCAGGGTGCAAACATCAAGAAGTATGTTGTAGGCACACACGACGACAACGGCGTAAGCTACAAGCAGAGCTCAGGCATCAACACCCACATGCTGCGCCTGGCTGAGGTATACCTCAACCTTGCCGAAGCTATTCTGGGCAACAACGCATCTACAACAGACGCAACAGCGCTCTATTACTTCAACGAAGTGCGCAAGCGTGCCGGACTCAACGCCAAGACTTCACTCACATATGAAGACCTGCGCCACGAGCGCCGCATGGAGCTGGCCTTTGAAGGACAGTACTGGTACGACCTCGTAAGACGTGCATACTACAAGCAGCAGGAGGTTGTAAACTACGTGAACAACCAGAACCGCAACGCATCTTATTACGACAGTTCTACTCATGAATACAAACTCAGCGAAGACTATGTAGCTCCGGGCAAGGGTGTTGCAACAGCAACAGAGAAGAACCTGCTGCTGCCCTACTCTGACACCGACCAGAACCGCAACCCGTATCTCAAGAGCGACGCCAACGGCAACATACAGACCGTTCCTTATGAGTTCGGAGAGCGTGAGGTTTCAGAAGAAAGCCTGTTCAACTAAAATTATCAGCAAAACAAAATAAAAACGGAATTTCATTATGAAAATGTTTAAAAATATATGGCTTTTATGCCTCGCATTCGTTACAGCCGGACTGGTATCATGCAACGATGACGACGATGCGATAGACAGCGCACCTATAAGCGTGCTGCAAGTATATCTTGAAGATGCCGAAGCCACGGTAAAAGACCGCCCCGTAGAATTTGCCCGCCTTGGCCAGACCATACGCATATCAGGTTCTGGATTCAGAGGCATGCAGAAGGTATACATCAACGGCTTTGACACTTACTTCAACAATGCCTACGTTACAGACAACAACCTGATACTGAGCATCGACACAGACACTCCCGTATCAGACGCTCCAGACAGCGTGCGCAACACGATACGCTTCGTGAAGAGAGGCACTGAATATGTCTACACCTTCACAATACGTGCCGCATCTCCCTCGATAACCAGCATCGACAACACGCTGCCTATGCCGGGCGAGACGGTTACAGTGTACGGAGCCAACCTTCAGGAGACTTCAAAGGTTACACTGCCCGACGGAACAGAGATAACAGGAAACGCAATAACCAATGCTCCTGAAGATGAAGACGGCGAATGGTTCTCATTCGTAATGCCTCACAGCATTCAGGGCTACGGCGCCATAACAATAGAGTGTGCCAACGGAACAGCCAAGTCGGCAGAATACTTCAACAACGACAAGTGTATGGTGCTCAACTTCGACGGCGAAGGCAGCCAGGGCTTCTGGAGCTGGAGCGAGACAGGCAGCATGCTCGGAAGCGAAGATGTAGTTGACGACCCGCTCAACAGCGGCCGCGGCAAAGTGATCGACTTTGTGCCCTCACGTCTGCTGAGCAACGGCATCGCAGCCGGCAAGAGCCGCGCAACAGAATGCTGGACAGCCGGCAACGACGACCCGATGGACGACTGGAGCCGCATGTACTCTGTAATACCCGACACAACACTGCTCACCGACGTAGCCTTCCAGTTTGACATCTACGTTCCTGAAGCATGGGTAGGCACAGGTCACATACAGCTCTGCCTAATGAACAACTTCAACTTCGGCGGTATAGGTTCTGACGATGATGCCGACGGCAAACAGACAGCCTTCTACTGCCCCTGGATACAGGACGGCAAGGCCATTCCGTTCAAGACAGCCGGATGGCAGACTGTTACAATACCGTTCAGCGAGTTCAAGAAATATGCAAGCGAGATTGAAGAAGGCAAGTCGCCCACATTCAGAGAAGTTGTTGAAGACCGCAACGCAGCCACATACCGCAACTTCGGAATGGGCTTCATCAACACCGACTTCGTGTTCGACGGTCTTAGCGTAACAGCCACAATCTTCAAGCAGCACATCTACATCGACAACTGGCGTGTAGTGCCCTGCAAGAGCGAAGTAATATCAGACTTCCCCGACGAAGAAGAATAAACAATACACCGCCTGCTCCGGTGCAAACAAACACACCGGAGCAGAATAAAAAAAAAACAAAACAACAAAAAAGTAATATCATGAAACTGAATAAAATAATCATACCGGTGCTGGCAGCCCCGTTACTCCTCACAGGATGCTACGACGAGAAGATGGACTGGCACACGCCTGACGGACATTATCCGGTTGTATCAGACGAGATTCCACTCTCACTCCAGGAGAAGATTGCCAACTACGACAACATCAAGGCATACATGGCACAGTATATGCCTAACGTAAAGCTCGGCCTGGGACTCGGAGCAGACAAATATATCTCTGACGACACGGCCTATGTGAACAGATGTAACGACAACTTCCAGCAGTTTGTTACAGGCAACGCCATGAAGCACGGCTCAGTTGTTCAGAACGACGGTAGCCTTAAGTTCACCACGATTGACGCATTCCTGGCAAAGGTGCCTTCAGACATTGACATATACGGTCACAACTTTATATGGCACACTCAGCAGAACCAGACATATCTGAAATCGCTCATCGCACCTACGGTGGAGGTTACTCCGGGAAGCGACATCGCCAACGTCATTCAGAACGGCGACTTCGAGAGCGGCACAAAAGACCACTGGAGCAGCTGGGGCAACAGCTCTACAACAGAGGTGCAGGAAGGTGCAGGATATGACGGAAGCTACGGACTCGTAATGGTTAACCCAAGCGATGCCGACGACTATTCGGCACAGCTGGCTTACGACCTGACCGACCCGCTCGTAGCAGGAAAGAAATACATCATAAGATTTAAGGCTAAGGCCAGCACACCTGCCGGCACACTGCAGTTTGCCACACAGAACAGCAGCGACTACTCTGGCGAGGGATACCACTCATTCAGCGTAGGCACAGAATGGACAACATGTGAGTATGACTATACCTGCACAAAGGACAACCTGAACCGAGTGCTCATCAACTTCGGCAAGGTGGCAGGAACCTACTACATCGACGACGTTGAGTTCGGCGAGGAAATAGGCGGATCTGCATCAGCTAAGCGCGGCCCTGCAAAGGCTTCGTCTGTAACCTACAAGTTCAAGACACCTGAAGAGAAAAAGGCAGCCCTGCTCGGAGCTATGGAGAGCTGGATTAAGGGCATGGCAGAACATCTGGGCAACAGAATAAGCGGATGGGACGTAATAAACGAACCTATAACCGACGGCACACCTAAATGGCGCGGCATAGAGGGCAACTTCAGCGAAGGCGACAGCGAGCCTGTTGAAGATCCTGAAAGCGGCTTCAACCTCAACTGGGAGTCAGGCCACTTCTACTGGGGCTACTACATCGGCAAGGAATATGCTACAAAGGCATTCGAACTTGCACGCAAATACGCTCCAAACGCCAAACTCTATGTAAACGACTACAACCTGGAGACAAGTCCGGCAAAACTGGCAGAGCTCATCAACTTCGTAAAATACATCGACGAGAACGGAAGCGTAAAGGTTGACGGTATAGGCACACAGATGCACGTAGACGGCAAGTCGATAACCAAAGAGCAGATTGACGCAATGTTCCAGACGCTTGCTGCTACAGGCAAACTGATAAGGATAAGCGAGCTCGACGTAAGAATCGGCACGACATCGCCTACAGCCGACGACCTGCAGACACAGTCGGACGTATATCAGATGATCATCGAATCATACAAGGCAAACATACCTGAGGCACAGCAGGGCGGAATAACACTGTGGACTCTCTCTGACGCTGCCGACGAGCACACTTACTGGTATCCTGACGACGCGCCAAACATCTTTGACAAGAACTATGCCCGCAAGACAGCCTACAAGGGTGTATGCGACGGTATAGCAGGCAAGGACATAAGCGAGGACTTCACAGGAGACATGTGGATGAACGGAAAATAATAATTCTGATACAGCGATTTATCTTATCAATAAGGTGCATAGGCTATCGGCCGTGCACCTTATTATTTTTATATACACTGCCGCCAACCGGGCAAAGATATACCATTTGAGGCTTTCTGCAAGCCGGAATCATGCCCGTATGACCATTTGCCATAGACAAGAGAAAGGGCTAAATCAGGCTCGCATCAGGCGCACTACGCCCTATCGGCCACCAGTCTTCATTCTGCCTGCCACGTCGCCACATCATGACACGGCACAGTCTTTTTGCCTTGCGCCAGTATCACGCCACCTGGCATTCTTAACAATGCCCGCCTTCCCCCATCCGTTCATCATGATTCACTGGTAAAAAGCCTGCAACAATCAAAGCAACACAAGGCAAAACATGGATAGATCATGACGTCAGGACAAGAACAAAAACAGGCGCTGAAGGCGGTAAAAAATCAGGACATTATATTTTTTCATTACAGAAAGCCAACATATAATATATGTTAAACGGGAACAATAAAACCCACCATTCTATTAACTATTGTTCACAATAGGCACACCTAAAACATGCAAAAACAATGGTTTTGCCATGCTAAAAGCACCGGTTTTGAAGCAAAAAAGCATCACTTTTAAGTAAAAAACATGCCACTTTTGCCCCGTAAACGGCATAGTAATATTATTTAACACATACATCATAAAGCCAAAATAGCACTAAAGCACATAATATCAACCACTTACACAAAACGCTAATTTTTGCGCCATCTATGGTCAAAAATCCGGTTTCATGATGAGCACCGCCATTCTGGAAGCGTTAACCGTTCGGATTTTGCGAAAAATTCTTACAGCGTGTCTGTATGTCATCCATTATTTTCAAGACCAAAATATATGCAGCCAGACAATACTGCAAGCAGCAAAGCAAGAATAAGCATACACGCCCTTAATAAGCCACAGCCGAAAGGCATTAAATATAAAATGCATGACAACGCTCCTATCTGCCGTCAGGATTCATCAAAAGATTGTTTTATACTGAGCTGACTACCATTTGCCTTCTCATGAAATTAGCTGACTTGTCAAAAAAGCAGGCAGCAATACAGCAACAGAAAAATAATATGACGGCAGAAAAATTAAGTCTACTTTAAGATTAAAAACATACGCAGCAGCATCACCTATTGGTGATAAATACAACATGAAAACATGTACAAGGCAAACCGGCAAAGACTGACCGATATACCGTATGCCCATAACCCAACTGATGTAAATAAAAATCTGTTTTCACTAAAAACATTCCGACAGCAAAAGCATGCCGCAAAAACATGAAAGAAGTATGCCGTTGAGAAAACGGCAACGGCAAAAATCAGAAATAGAGCGCTCAAATATTTTAAAAAAATATGTTACAATTTCAGAAAAAACATGACAGACTTAGAACAAAATATAAAACTAAGGATAAAAACTCATTAAATATTTTTTCACTAAAAACTTAATTCGCACGAAAATCAGGCTGAAACGTCAAAACATACACACCGAAAAACCTTGCATGCATCAAAAACCTTTGTACTATGATTTTTGATACAAAAAACCATAAAATAGAAATATTCAGACCATTTTAACAGAAGAAACGTGCCTTAAACCATGTAAAACGTCTAAATATAGGCTCTTTTAGCTTATATGAGACGTAAAAAAACGCGGATGAAACATTAAGAAACGTTGATGAAACATTAAGAAATACATTTATAAATACAATAGTTCGTTAAATTTTCCAGGCCCTAAGCGGATCTGCGTACATCATTGAAAATAGA
>ENA-OPCX01000478-OPCX01000478.1-human-gut-metagenome-genome-assembly--contig:-NODE-478-length-20557-cov-5.262316_pt1 | contig 20557 bp, 18 predicted proteins | sample MGYA00241570_ERZ501491 | MGnify/ENA primary metagenome ERZ501491 (study PRJEB25962, sample SAMEA2042620) | human gut metagenome | biome: human gut; feature: human-associated habitat; material: faeces... | reverse complement strand
AACCGTTCAGGTAATGGCCGCTGTCCCCTTCCACTACGAGTCCGGGCGTCCGGGTCAGGCCAAACTCGGCCATCAGGGCATCAAGATTTGGGGTGGAGTAATAGCTGTCGGTGGTGAGCATCAGATGTCCGCCGTTTTTCAGGTAGGCGCGCAGGGCCGACATCTCATCCACGAGGCCGCCCGCCGATGCAAAGTCCTGCTGCGGGTCATTGATGATGAGCAGGTCGCAGTCATCCGGGATGGTGTCCGTCAGCAGGTCGAGGGGGCTGACGGAGAGGTTCTGGCCTTCCAGCGCATCGGTCAGGGTGTCGGTGAGGCGCTGTTCGCCGTGGTTCGTCGTGTAGTAGGCGTGGAGCTCTTCGCCACTGGTGATGCGGTAGATGGCAGCGGTGAGCTTATTTTCGCCGCCAAAGGTCACACTGTAGCTGCCGGTGGTGTAGTAGTCGGAGTAGTCATAATCGTAGAGGTCGGACGCCGCCAGCACGGCGCTCTTCTCCCCCGAGACGAGGATGAGACTGCCGTTCTCAGCCGACTGCACGCCGTACTGGGCGGCGAAGGTCGGGTAGACGGCGGGGTCTTTCGTCTCCCACTTGATGTGGCTGCTCTCGGAGGCGTAGCGGTCCAGCAGCTTTGTGATGATGGCGTCCTCGCTGCCCGTCTCGGCCAGATAGTAGATGGTGACATCCTGCGTCAGGGCGTGGACGATGTCCTTGGAGCTGTCGCTGAGGGTGTAGAGCCCGGCTTCCGAGAGGTCGAACTCGGTGTACTTCGTCGGGATAGCCCGGACGATGAGGTTGAGCAGGACGGCCAGCACGACCACCAGCACCGTGACCGCCGAGGCATAGATGCCGCTGCGCAGCCGCAGCCGTTCCAGCGGACCTGCGCTCTTTTTCTCAAACTTCTTCATAGTCTGCCCCCTCTCAGTTCCAACGGCGCTTCTCGATGCTCTGCGCCGTAAAGAAGAGGAAGAGCACCGGCACCGTCAGATAATAAACCAGCGTCTGGATGGAAAAGCTGTTGTTGACGAACTCCTCAAAGGGCGCAAACAGGCAGAGGGCGCTCAAGACAGCACTGAACGCTTCGGTGAGCCATGCGCTGCGCAGCAGGAACAGGGCGCTCAGCCCGGCACAGAGGGCCGCAAAGCAGAAGCAGCCCAGCGTGAAGCTCCGGGTGCGCAGGCCCACCGCAAGGGAGGCTCCCGCCGACAGAGCCGTAAAGACCACCAGTGCCACGGCGCTCCCGGCGTTGAACATACTGCGGAGGCTGGGCATCATATAGGCCAGCAGCAGAGCCGAAAAGCCCATGACTGCCGCGATGATCTGGTTCTCCGTGAGGCCGGAGCAGAACTCGCAGACGGCAATGGCCGCACAGCCCAGCAGGAAATAGCACAGCAGCGCGGCGAAATTTGCCCCGAAGGCCGAGGCCGTGCCGCCCAGCAGCCAGAGCACGACGATCATGATGCCGTCGGCCAGACAGGGCAGCGCGAACACGGTGCAGAGGGCCAGATACTTGCCCACCACGATGCCCCACACGGACACCGGGCTGGTGAGAAGGAGCTGGTCGGTGCGGGCGCGGCGCTCTTCGGCCAGCGAGCGCATGGCCAGCACCGGGAAATAGAGCAGCAGCACGAAGATCGTGCGGTAGAGCGTATAGTAGCCAAAATCCGTCAGGCCGTAACCGAGGTTCAGGGCCAGAAAATAGATGCCGGAAGCCGCCAGCAGAAAGGCCGTGAGCACATAGCCCATCATGCCGTGAAAAAAGCTGCGCAGCTCCCGCTTGTAGATGGCAAGCATCGAATCAGTCCTCCTTTTTATCCGAAGTCTCTTCCGGAGCCGTCAGCTCAAGGAAGAGCTCTTCCAAATCGCACTCTTCGGCGGCAAGGTCCACGACAGCGGCCAGATGCCCCTGCGACAGGATGAGTGCCTTGTCGCAGACGGCCTTCACCTCACTGAGGATGTGGCTGGACAGGATGACCGTGTGGCTTTTCCCCAGCTCCCGGATCAGTCTGCGGATCTCGATGACCTGTGCAGGGTCAAGGCCCACGGTAGGCTCGTCCAGAATGATGAGCTGCGGCGCGCCCAGCAGTGCCTGCGCAATGCCCACGCGCTGGCGGTAGCCCTTGGACAGACTGTGGATGAGCCGGGGCAGCACCTCTTCCAACCCGGTGCGGCGGGCAGCTTTGCGCACCTGTTCTTTGCGGTCGGCCTTCTTTTTGATGCCTTTCAGCTCTGCAGCAAAATCCAGATATTCCTGCACCGTCATTTCCGGGTAGAGCGGCGGCTGCTCGGGCAGATAGCCCACACAGGCCTTGGCCTGCTGGGCCTGCTCCGGCAGGCTGAAGCCCGCCACCTTCACTTCACCGGAGGTGGGGGCAAGGTAGCCGGTGAGGATATTCATGATCGTGGACTTGCCCGCGCCGTTAGGGCCGAGCAGGCCGAAGATCTGGCCGTCGCCCACCGTAAAGGACAAATCTTCAATGGCAGGGTGCGTGCCATACTTTTTGCTCAGATGCGATACTTCGATCACAGCAAACGCTCCTTTTTCATCTAGTTCAATGCTGGTATATTTTAGACGGAAAATGTGTAAAAATTAAGACAATCCTGTGGTGGGATGCAAAAAGAATTCTTAAGAATGATTAAGGCCGCCCTTTCATATGCCAAAAAGGCAGCAAAAAAGCACCGTCTCCCGAAGGAAACGGTGCTCAGAAAACCATAATTACTTACGGCCGAAACGCTTGTTGAAGCGCTCAACACGTCCGCCGGTGTCAACCAGCTTCTGCTTGCCAGTGTAGAAAGGATGGCACTTGGAGCAAACTTCGACGTGGATCTCAGGCTTGGTGGAACGAGTCTTAATGACGTTGCCGCATGCGCAGGTGATGGTGCAGTCAACGTAGTTCGGATGGATACCCTGTTTCATTCTTTTCACCTCATTTCTGGTTCTGACTTATCGGGGCCATATTATGAATGTATGTGCCCATCACAACCTTCAATATCGGCTACCCCGTCGAGCGGCCTTGGAAACGATTGCCTTACTATTATAGCACGATTCCGACAGAATGCAAGAGGGAAAATAAAGTTTTTAGCATACAAAAAAGTCCCCTGCACTTTCATGCAGAGGACTTTAACGGTTTTACCTTACGCCGTCAGGCCATCAGTGGATGAACACAGGACCCAGCGGGTTGGTGATGGGGCTGACGTAGCCGCCCAGCAGCTTGGGGATTGCCAGGCTGATGTCGGGCACGAAGGTCAGCAGCAGCAGTGCAATGAACATGCACAGGTAGAACGGCAGGGTCGCCTTGACGACCTTTTCCATCGGGCGCTTTGCAACGGCAGAGCCGATGAACAGCACAGCGCCGACAGGAGGAGTCAGCAGGCCGATGCCGCAGTTCAGAACCACGATGATACCGAACTGGATGGGATCGATGCCGATGGAGGTTGCGATGGGCAGCAGGATGGGAGTAGCGATCAGGATGATGGGAGCCATATCCATGATGCAGCCCAGAACCAAGATGATCAGGTCGATCAGCAGAGCGATGATGTAGGGGTTATCGGTGACGCTGGTGATGGCATTTGCAGCCAGATCCGGCACATGCAGCATGGTCAGGCAGTTGCCGAAGACTGCAGAGGTGGCGATCAGGATCAGCACGATGGACAGAGTGTTCACACACTCATCCAGTGCATGCCAGACTACCGCCGCGCAGCGTGCCGCAGCCAGTGCTGCAAGCACGGCATCCAATGCGGCACAGGCCCAGACCGCGGCACAGCGCACCAGCGCCGACAGTGCCGCTGCATCCCGCTGTGCAGCCCGTGCCGAGGCTGCTGCCGCACGGGCAGAGGAGCTGGTGCCTACCGGCGGTCAGGTAGTGAGCGTGAACGGCAAAAGCGGCATCGTAAAACTGACGGCGCAGGATGTGGGGGCGCTTCCCTGCCCGGCAGTTCCGGTCTCCGGCCGGCTGCTTCGGGTGCTGAGCGTGGACCCCAACACCGGGGCCGTGTTGACCGATACTGCCGCCATGCCGGATCTGTCGCCCTACCTGCGCAGCAGCACGGTGCCCACGGCTTCGGCCCCCGGCGCAGTGCGGGTGGACCCTGCCTGCGGCATCAACGTGCGCAGCGACGGAACCCTGACCACCGCACCAGCTGCCCGCAAACAGCTGGACAGCATGACGGATTCACTTCTGCCGCTGACCGCAGCCCTGCTGCCTTATGGCGTGAAGAAGGCTCTGACCACCGCCGCAGCCGCCGGGAAATGGACCGCTGCCGAAAAGGCAAACGCCCTGCGCACCCTCGGTGCCGATTTTTCTTCCTATTATACAAAGGAAGATGTCGATGCTCTGCTGGCCGCACCCAGCTCCGCTGCCTACCCGGTGGGCAGCATCTACCAGAGCACCGACCCCACCAGCCCTGCCGCCCTGTTTGGCGGCACATGGGAGCAGATCGCATCGGAGCGCGTGCTGATGGGTGCCAGCAGCAGCCACAAAGCGGGCACAACTGTGAATGCCGGACTGCCGAACATCAAGGGTACAGCCAATGGCGGCGTGTTGTCCATGGTCACTCCAAGTAGTGATGGGGCTTTTGGGGGTAAATACTATGACACTAGTTCCAGGCACGGCGGTGGAGACAGGGGTGATTGGTTTAGCACTTATAACCGCACTTTTGACGCTTCCAAATCGAACCCGATCTACGGTGCAAGCAATACCGTGCAACCCGCCGCCTACTATGTTTACATCTGGCACCGCGTGGCATGAGAAAGACTAACTATTAAAAGTCAAGGCCCAAAACAAAATTTTCGAGAGAAATTTTAAGGTGGTGAAAATTGGTATAGCAAACAAGAGCATCCGTTGTCGGATACTCGCTCCGTATAAAATCGCACGCTTAATAATCAGCTAAGAAGGCTTTCCCAGAACGCTGCATAGCAAAAATAAGCCTTACCAGCTTTTTAGCAGCATGAGAGATGGCAACATTGTAATGCTTTCCCTCAGAACGCTTCTTTTCAAGATAGGCCGAGAATGTAGGACACCAAAGGCAAACATATTTGGCGGCATTGAAAAGAGCATATCGCAAATATCTGGAGCCACGCTTTTCCATGTGAGCATAACAGTTTTGCAGTTGCCCTGACTGATATGTAGATGGAGAGAGTCCAGCATAAGCCAGCAGCTTGTCTGCGCTTGCAAAGTTGGAAAAATCTCCAACTTCAGCAAGAATCATTGCACCCATATGTCGGCCAATACCGGGGATTGTAAAGATGGGAGAATCCATCTGAGATGTAATCTTGTCAATTGCGGATTCTACCTCAGAAATTTCTTTGTCCAGCTCGCGGATGAGAGCAATCGTGTGTTTCAACTCCATAGACTTAGCAGGCATTTTCGAGCCAATGGAGACCCCTGCGGCTACTTGGATTTCCGCGGTTTTAGACTTGGTATAACGACCTTTAGAGGCGGTGCAAAGAGTCTCAGCGAGTTCTTCAGTATTAGCGTTTGCGATATAGCTTGCACCCGGATAGTTGCTCAGCAGTGCGTATACAACAGCGATGTGCAAGCTTGAGACCAGCTTTTCGAGCTCCGGAAACAGAATATTCACTAACCGCGCAACGGAGCTTTTCAGCTTGGCGCGCTCTTTTACCTTATCAAATCTGTATCTGGTTAGTGACTTTAGCTCTTCATTGTGGTATGCTGTATTTGAGTAGGACTTGAGGTCCACATCAGACATGAGCATCATTGCAATGGTACGCGCGTCTATCCGATCTGTTTTGGTTCTTCGCAGGCTGAGACTTTTCCGATAGAGGTTCGTGTGCAGAGGGTTAATGACATAGGTTGCCAGGCCGCTGTCTAAAAGAAACCCCAGCAGATTGTAGCTGTAATGTCCTGTGGCTTCAAGCCCTACTTTTATTTTGCTTTCACCTTGGGAACAGCTTTGGATTCTTGAAAGAAGCGTCTCAAAACCGATGCGGTTATTGGCAATGGTAAATACATCTGCCAAGACCGTTCCTTCCGAGTTGAGGATAAAGCAATCGTGCTTGTCCTTTGCAACATCGATACCAACAAAAATCATTTCTTTTTACCTCCGGCGTTTTATTTTACAGTGCTGCTTAGAGCCACACCTCTTTGCTATGTAACCTCGTTCTATATAAACCGTCTGGCGGTATCTAACTGATTAACACTAAAAACAAAGAGCCGTGGTTGGAGCCTTTCCGAAACCGTCTTGCGGTAGGAGGTTTAAACCAATCCACAGCACCTTGTCTATTGTAGCATTTTGTCCTTGGAGAGGGACTCTAATAACTACTACTTTATAATACGAGGAGGTTCCGTCATGAAAAGCAGTCATCGTTTCCCTCTGCGGCGGCAGATCATGTGGGGGATGCGTTTTTTTACCCTCCTTACCTCGCTGGCTGTGGGCGCAGCACTGTTCACCCTCTCCAACCAGTATGTGCGCGCCAACTCTCTGCAGGCGGCGGAGTTCAACCTGCGGCTGGTGGCTACCTCCATCGAGACCAGTCTGGACAGCGCCGATGACCTTTTGAACTGGGCTTCCATCAACAGCACCGTGCGGCGGTACATCTCGCAGGAGGATGTCAATGGCGCCCAGACCATTGCCGCCTACAAAGCTGTGCAGGAAAAATACTATTCCAGCACCCTGTACAGCCACATCCTCCGCTTCTTTATTACCAACGAGAATGACCGGCATTTGCAGTTCGGCACGCTGAACGCCTCGGCGGCGCTCAACCGCACCAGCGTAAAGCAGTTTTTCTCCAAGGGGTACGGGATGCAGTTCACCACCGACCCGCTGCTGCCCGGCAACCCGGATTGCATTGCCATCAGTCAGCCTATCCGCTGCGGCAAGGGCACTCTGCACCGGGGCAGCACCTACCTTGCACTGGATACCGCCATCGTCACCGACCCGGCGGCGGGTTACAGCCTGACCGACGGCAGCGCGCTGTACTGGGAGACGGGCAGCCGCCTGTGGCAGATCGAAAATGGCAGCCTGACCGAGACCGAAAACCGGCTGCGGGAGGTAGCCTACACCCTGCGCACCGAAAGCAATAACGGCATGACCGAGCAGACCGCGTGGCAGGGCAAGGTGCAGCTGAACGGCCAGAGCTACTATGTTGTCAAGGTTACGCTGAACGGCCGCAGCGCGGCGCTGGTGCAGCTTTTGCCCGCAAGCACCTTTTTGCAGCACTACGGCGTGTACCTGTGGCTCATCGCCCTTGGCATAGCCATCATCTGGGGACTAAGCTTTTTTATACAGTATTGGCTGGAATTGGTCATCACCCGCCCGGTGGAGGCGCTGCAAAAGCGCATCGAGACCGTGGGCAGCGGCAACTTTGCCCCGGACCGCGCGGTGGAGTGGAACAACGAGCTGGGCGACATTGGCCGCGGCATCAACCAGCTTGCCGAAAACGTAGACAGCCTGATGACCCGCCGCGTGGAGGACGAGCGCCGCAAGCAGGAGCTGGAATACCGGATGCTGCAAAACGAGGTAAACCCGCACTTTATCTATAATACCCTCAACAGCATCCGCTGGATGGCCACCATCCAGAATGCGCCCGGCATTGCCGAGATGGTGACTGCCTTTGCGCGGCTGACCAAAAGCATCTCCAAGGGTACCCAGAAGCTGGTGCCCCTGCAGGAGGAGCTGGCATTGCTCAACGATTACTTTACCATCCAGCAGTACCGTTACGGCGGCGACTTAGAGATAGAGGTCTCCCGCATTGAAAGCGAGACCCTGTGCTGCGACTGTCTGATCCCCCGGTTCACCCTGCAGCCTCTGGTGGAAAATGCCATCTTCCATGGGTTAGAGCCCAAGGGCGGCCATGGCAGCGTACTGCTGGATATCTCCACCGACCTGGAAAACGGGGATGTGCTGCTGCGCATTACGGATGACGGCGTGGGTATGCCGCCGGAGCTGGTGGCGCACCTTCTGGACGAGCCCACCGAGGAAGCCGAAAAGACTGAAAAGTTCCGCCATGTCGGCCTGTGGAACGTAAACCGCCGCATCCGGTATTCCTTTGGCGAGAGCTATGGCCTGACCATTGAAAGCGAAGAGGACGTGGGCACCGAGGTCACCATCCGGCTGCCCTATCAGAAGAAAGGAGACAGCCATGCTGCGGATATTACTGGTGGATGACGAGCCGCTGGTGCTCATTGGTCTGCAGGGCATGCTGGAATGGGAAAAGCTGGGCTACACCGTCTGCGGCACCGCCCGCAACGGCAAGCTGGCGCTGGAGCTGATCGAGCGGGAAAAGCCGGATATCGTCATCGCAGACGTAAAAATGCCGGTGATGGACGGCCTTACCCTTGCCCGCACCTGCCGGGAGCGCAGCGCCCTGCCCGCCTTTATTATGCTGACAAGCTTTGAGGAATTTGATTACATCAAGCAGGCCATGGGTGCCGGGGTGGTGGATTATTTGGTCAAATTAGACCTGACCCCCGAGAACCTGCAGACCGCCCTTGCCAAGGCCGCCGAAAAGGTAAAAAAGGAACATACCCTGCTGGGCGAAGTACCGGTGCAGGAAAACCTTGCCGAGAGCGTGCGCAGCTATCAGGAGCGGTTTTTCGTGCGGCTGTACGCCGGGCTGTTCCCGGACGAACAATCTTTGGAGCAGCCCTTGCAGCACATGGAGCTGGAGCTTACAAGCGACACCTATCTTGTAGCCAGCTGCGAGATCATTGCCAACACAGAGCTGACCCCCGCCCAGCAGCTGAAACTGAGCTTTTCCTGCGGGCGTATGCTGGAGACCACTCTGCAAAGCTATCTGCCCTGCTATGTGACCGGCGCAGATGCGCTGCGCGGCAATGTGCTGTTCTGTCTGACAGCGCAGCAGGCGCAAAGCTACCGGACGGTGCTGCGCCCGCTGCTGGAACGCGCCAGCCAGATCCTATACAACTACTTCACGGTACGGCTGCTCTGGGCGGTGGGACGCCCCACCAGCTCGCTGCTGGGGCTGGCGCGCTGCTGCCGGGAAAACGCCCACCTGCAGCCCCTGCTCACGGTGGAACAGCCCATCCAGTTCGTAGAGGTCAACGAGGGCGATGCCACCGCCGGAAAGATGCAGGTAGTGGCACAGGTGCAGGAGTATATCAAGAATCACCTTTCGGAAAAGCTGACGCTGGCAGATGTGGCTGCGGGGTTCAATTTTTCGCCCAACTACCTCAGTCAGCTGTTTGGCAAATACGGCGACAGCGGCTTTGTGGAGTACATCACCGAGACCCGCATTGCTGCGGCCAAGGAGATGCTGGAACAGGGTGATTTGAAGGTCTACGAAATTGCGGAAAAACTGGGCTACGAAAGCGCCTTCTATTTTTCCAAGGTGTTCAAAAAGGTCACCGGGCTCAGCCCGCGGGAATATCAGCAAAGTATTTGAAGTCGGAGGCTTTTATGATACAGGAACAGCTTGCCTTTCTGCCGGAATTTCTTCCCGACTACCGCCCCTTTCCCCCTGCCAAAGAGCGCCCCGCATGGCTGGCTTTACCCCCGCGGGCAAAGCACCGCTTTTTGAAAGCCGGAGAAGCCGCGCTGCAAACACCCCTTGCGCCCCTGCCGCTCTCCCTCTGGCTGGATTTCACCCGCACCGGGCAGCGTGCCGCATGGGAGGCGGCTTATTTTTCCCGCCGGGCGCGGCTGTGCGCACTGGTATGCGCCGAGTGCGTAGAGCACAGCGGGCGCTTTCTGGATGCCATTGCGGATACCGTATGGGCGCTCTGCGAGGAAAGCGCATGGCAGCTGCCTGCCCACAACAGCTATGTGCGGGACACCCCGCAGCTGCCCCTGCCGGACACTTCGCAGCCTATTGTAGAGCTTTTTGCCGCCGAGACCGGGGCGCTGCTGGCGCTGACCCGCTACCTGCTGCACGACGAACTGGATACCACCGCGCCGGGCATTGCAGCGCGGATGGAACGGGAGCTGAACGCCCGCATCCTGACGCCCTATTTTACAGGCCACTTCTGGTGGATGGGAAACGGTGCGGAAGCCATGTGCAACTGGACGAGCTGGTGCACCCAGAACGTGCTGCTTGCCGTTTTTCTACTGCCCACCTCGCAGGAACAGCGCTGCGCAGCGGTAAAACAGGCCGCGTATAGTCTGGACTGCTTTTTGAAGGACTACGGCGCGGACGGCTGCTGCAACGAGGGCGCACAGTATTATCGCCATGCCGGACTGACACTGTGGGGCTGCCTTGAAATTTTATCTGCCGCAGCACCGCAGGCCTTCTGCGCCCTGTTCCATGAGCCTAAAATCAAAAATATTGCGGAGTACATCTGCAATGTCCATGTAGAAGGGCCTTACTACCTGAACTTTGGCGATTGCAGTCCCCTTGCCGGGCGGTGCGGTGCGCGGGAATACCGCTTTGGGCAGGCCGTTGGCAGCGATGCTTTGCAGGCACTTGCGGCGGCAGACTTCCGTGCCGATGCCGACCCCGACCACCTGCAGAACCCGGACGGCAGCACCCACATCAACCTGTGGTACCGGCTCATCACCGCCTTTGCAGAGCAGGAGCTGATGGAATGCGCTGCAATTCCCCAGCATCTACCCACGGTGTGGTACCCCAGTGTGGGAATTTACGCCGCACGGCAGGGTCGCTGGGTGTTAGGGGCAAAGTTTGGCTCCAACGGCGACAGCCACAACCACAACGATACCGGCAGCATTACTGTATACAAAGACGGCAGACCGTTCCTCATTGATATCGGGGTGGAGAGCTACACCAAAAAGACCTTCAGCCCTCAGCGATACGAAATTTGGACGATGCAGAGCGCATGGCACAACCTGCCAACCTTTGACGGCATCCAGCAGCTGCCCGGCGCGGAATACGCCGCCCGGGAGGTGCACACCACGGAAAACAGCATCACCGCCGAGCTGGCAGGCGCGTACCCGCCTATCCCAGGGCTTACCACCTACCGCCGCTGTGTATCGGTCAGTGAACAGGGCATCACCCTGCGGGACGAAACAGACTATCCCGGCACGGTGGATCTGACCCTGCTCACCGAGCAGCAGCCTGCCGCCACCGCAGATGGCTTTGCGGTGGGCACGCTGGGCGGTATCCGGTTTGACCCGGAAAAGGTCGCTGCCAAGGTCACACCGGTACCCATCACCGACCCGCGCCTGCGCACCGCATGGCCGGAAACGATCTATAGGATCACCCTGCATTTCAAAAAGTCACTGAATGTCGTGCTATATTAAGGAGAACTGCCATGGAGACCATCAAGCTGAAAATTCTGGACGAAGTGGGTCACACCCTGATGACCTGCGATGCCGACACCAACGTATCCCTTGTTTACACCAACTCCTACAAGCCCGGTGACCGGGTGGCGCTGGAAATCGACCATCCCGGGCAATACTGCGTCATTCAGTTTGAGGACACCATGCCCGAAGCCCTTGTGTATGTGGTAAAACGGGAGATCAATTTCCATATTCCCTTCGGGGAGCAGGCCATCACCTACTCGCCCAAAAGCTTTGTGGGCAGCCGCCATGTCGTCCGCGCGCGCCTTGCGCTGCCGGAAGAAATTGCTGCACGTCGGAACTTAGCCTTCAACTGCTACGATGAGCACGGCGACACCGGCTTTTATCCCCACGCCAGTGCCAACGTGGAAACGCGCGGCGAGGCGGTGTTTGCCGCCCGCAACGCCATCGACGGCATCTTTGAAAACAGCGCCCATGGGGAATACCCCTACCAGAGCTGGGGTATCAACCGGGACCCCAACGCCGCCCTGACCCTGGATTTTGGCCGCGAGGTATTATTGGAGGAGCTGCGCATCACCGAGCGGGCAGATTTTCCGCACGACAACTACTGGGTAAAGGCTACGGTAGAATTTTCTGATGGCAGTCAGCTGGACATTCCGCTGGTAAAAAGCGCCAAGCCCCAGAGCGTTGCCTTTGAGCCCAAGCGGGTGCGCAGCCTTGTGCTGAAAGACCTCATTCAGGCCGAGGGTACCTCGCCCTTCCCTGCCCTGACCCAAATCGAAGCCTTTGGCACCGAGGTGAAATAAAATGAGCCTATACAATTCTCTCTATGAGCGGGAAGGGCATGGCATCAGCCCCAACGAGCCGGAGAAAAAGGGCTTTGCGCGCTTCTGCCAGATGGTCGGCCGCGACCTTGGTCAGCTGCTGGGCACAAACCTGATCGTCTGCGTGCTTTGTCTGCCCGCCGCGCTGGGGGTCTCGCTGGGCGTGACCCTGTTTTCCCTGCCGATCACGGTGGTGTGCAGTCTCCTCACCGGTCTGCTGGTCGGCCCTGCCATGCTGTTGCTGGCAGATTGCGCCCTGCGCAGCTTGCAGAACGACCCCTCCCAGTGGCTGCCCCGGGCAAAACAGACCCTTGCCGCCCACTGGAAATCTGCCTGCGGCTTTGGCTGCATTGGCACACTGGTGCTGGGGCTGCTGTGCTTTGTATCGGCCTTTGTATTTGAGGTCGCCGCACAGCAGGGCTACTACCCCGGCCTTGCCGTGCTGGTATTTCTGGCGCTGGATTTTCTGGTGCTGGCGGTTTTCAGCACCCTGTGCGCCGCTGTACTGCCGCAGCAAGCCCCGGACAGCCTGCTGCGCCGCGCGGGCAGACTGCTGCTTAACACACCGATCCGCTGCGTGGCGGCAGGTATCGTGATGCTGGCAGGCATCGGCGGCATGCTTTTGCTGTTCCCGGTCAGCGTATTCTGGGCAGTGCTGTTCGGTTTCTGGTTGCCCGGGCTTGCAGCCATGCAGACCCTGTTCCCCGTTTTGCGGCAAGAATACGGCGTACAGGTGCGCACCATTCCGCACCCGGCAGCGCCCGATAAGATCCTGACCGCGCAGGAGCAAAAAAGGCGTTCCCGCGTCAACTGGTGGTACTACAACTGGGGCATCGTAGTTGTGGCGGCTATGGTCATTGTAGGTGCAGCGTATGTGGCACACGGCCTGCTGACCGCCGTAGACCCCGATTATACCGTGGCGGTGGTCACGGCAGAAGCCCTGCCAGACGATGCGGTGCAGCGTCTGCAGACTGCGCTGGCGGGCTATGCGGACGATGCCAACGGCGACGGGGCTGTGGTGGTGCAGGTGAACAACTACACATGGAGCGCCAACGCCGCCCTGACCGACATGAACGGCCAGATGGCTGGTGCCACCCAACTGAACACCGATCTTGCCAACGACGAAAGTACAATCTGGATCCTCGAAGACCCAGAGGGCTTTGAGCAGGCTTATGGGGCGCTGAGCGAAAAGCTGGGTGCCGACTGGGCCGGACAGCTGATCGACTGGGACGAGCAGCCGGTACTTTCCGCTCTCGATCTTGGAAGTTATAACACCACTACCGATGGTAGCCAGCGCATTGCTGTACAAAGCTGTTTTGCTGGCTGTAAAATTGCGATTTTTGACAGGGAAGATCGTTTATGGCGTTCTTTGAGCTCTTGATTCAATTGTTAATCCATAGCCGTCCTTTTTGTCAGTTTTTATGCAGTGTGGGTTGCTCCCCATGTAGACAATCGGCAGCATTTTGTGCTATATTAGCAACAACTAACCGCTTTTGCACAAAGGAGCTCCTAATGAATCAAATATCCGATCTTCCTAATCCACTGAAAATTTTATTTCAGGAATACAATCAAGGCCAAATCGAGTCTGTCGGCTTCCGCAGCTTTACTCTGCACGCTGGTGAGAGCAATAGCTACCGCACACTGAAAAGTGCACTGATCGTCCCAGTGTCAGGCCGGGCCATCTTCTCATTCGAGCACGAACCATTTATTGCCAAGCGAGGACTATTCCTGCACGGATGCCCCAACAAGACCCTGACCATTTCGGCCATGGGCGAGCAGGATTTTCGCTACATCAATATGTACTACGAAAACGATCGCCCGTTGCTGTTCTCCCACAAGCTCAAAAATCCGGAACAGACTTTTTCCATTCTGGAGCAAATCTTGAAGCTCCACCCGGATGCTGACATCCGTAGTCAGTACCAGCAGGAAAAGCTGACAGAAGAGTTCTTCGCCCAGATTTTTGCAGATTTTCAGCCCGAGGAAACTTAGTAAGATCACCCCTCACGCTAAAGCGGAAAAGAAAAAAGCATTGCTTCCCAATGAGGTTGATATTCTGATGAATGTAGTTGTAGAACCACGCGCCCGCGTATTCTGCGCCCTCTGTCTGTACTGCGGACTTCGTAAGGAAGAAGCACTTGGATTGCAATGGTCGGACATTCAAAGCAGCTCTCTGACCATCCGGCGCGCTATGCTATGACCTTTCTGAACAACCAGCAAGACCCTGTAGATGATCTCAAAACAAAGACCGCACACAGGGTCGTTCCTATCCCGGACAAGCTCAGATTCGTCTTGCTTGAAACACCACACTTGAGCCGGTATATCGTCCCAGCCGCCGATGGCGGAGATATGACCCGCTCCGCATTCACCCGGTTGTGGAACTCTCACGTTGCGGCCCTTGTGCCGTTCTCCCTGCATCCCCACATGCTGCGGCATACCTACGCAACGACACTTTATCGTGCAGGGGTAGACTTACGCACAGCACAAAAACTTATGGGGCACAGCAGCATTCAGGTCACCGCCGATATTTATACTCATCTGGAACAAGAAGACTCGCTCCATGTCGCTGATAAACTTAACGAGTATCTTTCCTGCAAATCGGAAAACTCCGCAAAAAGTAGTCAAAAGTTAGTCAAGCTCGCCATTTGACACAAAAAAGAAGCCACACAGCACGTTTTTCAACGCTACTGTGTGGCTTTTCTGGTGCACCTCGCGCACTCATATCCGAACTTTTCTCCGCTTTCACAGCTTCCCCGAAAGCGACCGTTTCTGTACCTTCCTTATAGTTAAAGGTAATAAGTACCTTATCATCGTAGAGATAGATGGCATTGATGAAGGTATCCACCAGTGCCTGCCGCTGCTCCGGCTGGGTCATATCCAGCTTACGGAAACGGAGCAGCCAGAACCGGACGAATTCTTCTTTCATCTTCGGTTTTGCCAGCCGTTCCTCTGCAATGCGGGCTTGCAGTTCCTTCCGCTGTTCTTCCAGCGCTTCCAGCCGCTCCTTGGTGGAACTGGTCAGAATGCCCATCTGGATGGCATTCAGCATATTGGTGATGCCGACTTCCGTTTCTTTCAACTGCTTTTCATAGATGGGCAAATCCGTGCTTTCCTGATTTTGCAATTCCATGACTTTGGCAATGATGGCATTCATGGAAGCGTCATCTTCCACCAGCTTCATGGTTTCGTTGACCACCAGATCTTCCAGCCACTGTTTCCGCACGGCCTTTTTATCGCAGGTCTTTTTCTTCTTGGCAGCAGCACACTTGTAATAGGTGTACATCTTCCCGGTGTGGCTGACACCGCTTTCTCCGAACATCAGCGCTCCGCACTTGCCGCAGTACAGCTTGGTGGTGAGCAGATAGCTTTCCTCTGCCTTATGACGGGCAGGGGCTTTTTTGTTTTTCGCCAGCTTTTCCTGCACCTTGTTGAACAGGTTCGCGTTTGCGCAGCGAAGCGGAGCAATGAAAGCCCCAGTGGGGCTTTCAAGCGACAGAACGGTCTTGCGCAGCAAGATGGAGGGGCCTTACCCCGACAAGTTCACCTGATACGAGTGCCAGAATTGCATTGGGCTGTACCACATCCCGCAGACGCAATTCGCCGATGTACCGGCGATTACTCAGCATCCGCTGAATCGTATTGTAGGACATCTCCCCGCCCATCGAATTCTTAATGTTGTGCGCCTTTAAAGCCGTTCTTCTCTGCATAGGCAGTGCATTTACGAATCTGGCCTTCGATGGATTCTTCTCGCTGGTTGTCAGTGGAATAACGAGCGTAGATCACGGCAGTCATGGCAGACACCTCTCTTTTACATCAATGAACGGTGGAGCGTTCATTCAAAATTTTGATTCGTATAATGATATACCATATTTTGCGGAATAATGTAATAGAAAAATCCCCTGTTCTGAAAAAAGGCCCACCTGTCTGCTATGCTCGTCGTTGCAGCAGACAGATGGGCCTTTCTCATTTACAGATTCTCGCTGAAGAGTTTTTCCATCGCGGTTGCTCTGGCTTCTCTATTACCTCCTCCAGCCAATTATATCCTGAACTAAACCAAGGAATCAATAACCAAAGGCCAGTGCTCCGCCATCGACAGCAAAATCCTGTCCGGTGATGTAGGATGCACCGTCGCCCACCAGGAACTCGGCCATCTTGCCCAGATCGCGGGTGTCGCCGTATGCGTGCAGCGGCATCCGGTTCAGGATCTTCTGCTCGCGGGCGGCATCCACCACCTGCTCGTTCATCTTGCTGCGGAACCAGCCCGGAGCAATGCTGTTGACGGTGATGTTGTCCTGTGCCCACTCCACAGCCAGTGCGCGGGTCATGGCCAGCACAGCGCCCTTGCTGGTGCAGTAGGGCACCACTTCGCTGAAGCCCAGATGGGCGCTCATGCTGGTAATGTTGATGATGCGGCCCTTGTCGGCACTCTTTTTCAAATAGGGATAGCAGACAACGCTCATCTCGAACAGGTACTTGACGTTCACGTTCATGATGTTGTCAAACTGCTCCATGGGGAAATCCTCGGCACGGCATTTGAAGCTGACACCGGCGTTGTTGACCAGAAAATCAAGGCAGCCGCCGTGTTTTGCGGCAAGGTCTGCGACCATGACCTTCATGGCCTCTACGTCGCCCACATCGCCTTTCAGGTGTACGACACCGGGGGCGCTTTCACCCACGCCCTCTTTGGGCTTTCCGGTACGGCTGATGACATAGACCGTTGCGCCGGCCTCGGCCAGCACATTCGCGATCTGGAACCCGATACCGCTGCTGCCGCCAGTGACGATACCGGCCTTTCCCTTCAGATCTGCCATAGTGATCTCCTCCTATCAGATCTCGACCTTGAAGTCGAAGAATTCGTTGACGTTGTTGAAACAGACATTTTCAATGATCTTTTTCAGCTCTTCCTCGCCGGAGAAATACTCTCCGCGCTCCACCAGGCTACCCAGATAGCTGCACAGCACACGGCGGTACAGCTCGTGGCGGGGGTAGGAGATGAAGCTTCGGCTGTCGGTGAGCATACCCACGGACAGCGACACGGGGTAGAGGTTGGCGCAGGCCTCGAACTGGCGCTGGATGCCGAAAGCCTGATCGTTGAACCACCAGGGTGCGCCCAGCTGGACTTTGGCCTTGGTGCCGTTATCGCAGAAGCCTGCAGCCAGAATGGCCCAGGTCTCGATCTTGGTGCCGTCCAGCGGGTAGAGGATGGTCTTGGGCAGCTCGCCGATGGTGGTCAGGTTGTTCAGCAGTTCGCCCACGCCCTTGACCGGAGCGGCATCGTCGCAGCAGTCAAACCCGGTGGACTGACCCACGCTCTTCACATGGCTGGTGTTGGCATCCAGATAGGTGCCGATGTGCAGCTGCATGACGTAGTGATTGCGGTTGTAGATGCGGGCCATCTCAAACAGGAAGGCGCTCTGGTACTGGTCGATCTCGTGCCGGGTCAGCTTGCCGCCGCTGCGGGCCTTGGCAAAGATACCCTCCACCTCGGCAGGGGTGTAATCGGCCCAGTTGAAGTAGGGGATGCCGTCGTCGCTGACCGTGGTGCCGGTGACCTGCTGGAAATACTGCAGGCGCTTTTCCAGCGCACCGAGCATGTCGGCAAAGCTGCCGATGGGCTGCTGGGCGGCTGCAGACAGCTTGTCCAGATAGGCTGCGAAATCTGCATTGGTGCAGAACATGGCCTTGTCCGGGCGGAACGCCGTGATCACGCGGGTGAACATCTTTTCTTCGTTCAGCGCCTTGTGGTAGCGCAGGTCGTCGATGGGGTCTTCGGTGGTGGAGACCAGACGCACATTGCTGTGCTCCATGCACCAGCGGCGGGTCATGTGCTTTTCGGTGATAAGCTTTTTGGTGCGGTCATAAATTTCCTGTGCATTGGCTGCGGTCAGGGGTTCGTCGATGTCGAAGTAGCGCTTCAGCTCCAGTGCACACCAGATGTAGATGGGATTGCCCACCAGCTGGGGCAGAATTTCGGCAAACTTCATGTACTTTTCGTAGTAGCTGGCGTCACCGGTGATGTACTTCTCGTCGATGCCAAAGGTGCGCATACAGCGCCACTTGTAGTGGTCGCCGCGCAGCCACATCTCGCCCAGATCTTCAAACTCCTTGTTCTCGGCGATCTCCACGGGCTGCAGATGGCAATGGTAATCGATGATCGGCATATGCTCTGCATACTTGTGGTAGAGCATCTTGCCGGTCTCATTGGTGAGGAACAGCTCTTCGCTGAAACGATCATTCATAATAAATATCCTCCAAAAATGCCCACCCGTCTGTTCAGGAGATGGGTGGGCTCATTTCATCAGAATCCGATCAGAGCGCCGCCGTCAACAGGGATGCAGGTGCCGCTGATATAGCGGGCTGCGTCACTGCACAGGAACGCTGCACACATGCCGACATCCATAGGGTCGCCCACGCTCTTGGCGGGGATGCGGCCCATGATCTTGGCCAGACGCGGCGGGTCGTTGTCGGTAGCTTTGTGGAACATGGGGGTGTCGATCCAGCCCGGAGCAATGGCGTTGACGGTGATGCCGTACTCGGCCAGTTCAGCGGTCAGGGTGTGGATCAGGCCCAGATAGCCGGCCTTTGCGGTGGAGTAGCCTGCCACCTGGGGCTGGCCGATGTAGCTGGTCATGCTGGCCTGGAAGATGACGCGGCCATGACCCTGCTCCTTCATCTGGGGAACAAAAGCCTTGGTCAGTGCGAATGCACCCACCAGATGCACATCCAGAACGCGCTTGTAGTCGTCCACGGTCATATCCCAGATGAACTTCTTGCAATGGTTGCCTGCGTTGTTCACAAGGATGCTCACGGGGCCCTGCTCAGCGGTGATCTTATCGGCCAGTTCCTGAGCGTGGTCGGTATCGGTGATATTGAACTGATAGTACACAGCCTTGCCGCCAAACTCTGCCAGAGTATCGGCCACCAGCTCAGGAGCGCGGGAAGCCACAACGGCCACCTTTGCGCCTGCGGAAACAAGGCAGCGGGTAATGGCAAGGCCCAGACCGGTGGCACCGCCGGTGACGACGGCGACCTGACCGGACAGGTCGTACCAGTTCTTGATGCTGAAATCCTTCACCTGTTCTTCGGTAAATGCTGCCATGGGGAACAGTCCTCCTCACTCTTCGCAGGCATGCCTGAAAGCGACCTGCTTTTCCTGATATTTATACGGTACAAAGAACTCGTGGTGTCCCTGGGCTTCGCTCTTGGTGGGCTGACCGGCGGCAGTTTTTACCACCAGTTCGGTCAGGCGGCGGGCCAGCTCGCTCTGGGTGCATTCGCCCTTCAGCACGGGGTTGGCGTTGAAGTCCATGTCCCCTTCCATGCGGGCGTAAGTCGCACCGTTGCCGGTGATCTTGATGCAGGGGGCTGCTGCGCTGCCCACCACATTGCCGCGTCCTGTAACGAGGAACACGATGTGTGCGCCACAGCTGGCAAGATCCATCAATCCCTCGTTGTCATTGGGGTTGGTGATGCCGAACTGCATCCAGTAGGGGTCCGGGGTGGAATCCAGCAGCCACAGGCCCGGGTGGGGTGCCGGGCAGGACACCTTGATGACGCCCTGAATGGGCCGGGAGCCGCTCTTGATGACGGCACCCATGCTCTTTTCTTCAATGGTGGACAGGCCGCCCGCAAAGTTGCCGGGGCTGACCGAATACTGCCGCACACTGCGGCAATAGTCCAGCGCCTTATCATAGGTATAGCGCAGCTCCTTTGCCGCCTGCTCCGAGGCGGCGCGTTTGAGCAGCAGGTGATCCAGACCGATGGCTTCCACGATCTCTTCAAAGATCGCGGTGCCGCCCTGATCCACCAGCCAGTCATAGAAGCGGCCGACCACGACGTTGCCGGCAAGACCGCTGGTGTAGTCGCTGCCGCCGCATTCTGCGCCGATGACCAGATCTTTTACCGACATCTCCACGCGGGGCGTGTTTTCCAGCTCTTTCAGGGTATTCTGCACCCAGTCCACACCCTTGCGGATGGCCGGCTGCGTGCCGCCCTCGTTCTGGATGAACATCCAGCTGGTGGGCTTGCCTTCTTCGTCCGCGATCTTGGACAGCCATTCCGGCTGGACATATTCACAGCCAAGGCCCACCGCCAGCACCGCGCCCACGTTGGGGTGGCGGATAAAGCTGATGAGCAGGTTGACGGCATACTGATTATCGGTGCAGCCGTCGAACCCCAGCAGCTCCACCTCGGCGCTGCCGCTTTTTGCCACGATCTGCTGGGCCACAAACTCGGCGCACTTGACCGTATAGATCACCAGCACCCGGTTCCGGATGCCTTTTGCGCCGTTTTTGCGGGCGTAGCCGGGCCAGGTGAGGCTTTGCAGTTCATTCCAATCCATAAAAAAGCCTCTCCTTTACTCGTATTTTGTATCCTTGGGCGCACCGGTCCGGACATCCAGATGGCTGGATCGCTGGTCATACACACTGCACATCACGTGCAGATGCACCCAGCTACCCGCCGGGATATCCGTCGTTGCGCGACCGATGACGACGCCGTACTTCACGATCTATGCGGTGCTGATACGCAACATTTCAGGTGCAGCGGACATTGCCGGGGCCA
>ENA-OPCX01000472-OPCX01000472.1-human-gut-metagenome-genome-assembly--contig:-NODE-472-length-20725-cov-4.368505_pt1 | contig 20725 bp, 9 predicted proteins | sample MGYA00241570_ERZ501491 | MGnify/ENA primary metagenome ERZ501491 (study PRJEB25962, sample SAMEA2042620) | human gut metagenome | biome: human gut; feature: human-associated habitat; material: faeces... | reverse complement strand
AAAGCCTCTATAAACGAAGCAGGAATAGTTACAAAAACAGTATCAGACTATAATACATTTAATTTTAAAGTAACATATCCATATGAACTATATGAAAGCTTAACAGCAGATACATTAAGCTTACTAGTTCCAGTAAAAGCATATTATGAAGGATTTAATAATCCAAATGAGGAATTCCAAAACCCAGTACAATCAAACATAGCAGAAAGAAATATAACATTTTTATGGAGAAAACCAGAAGGAAATACAGCAAGATTTGATACAATTATTGGAGAATATAGAAGATATGATGGAAAGTATGTAATATCTAAAGAAGAACCATTAAAAATATATAATGGAACAGCAGAAGAAACTGAAGATTTATACGAAGTAAGATGGTATGCTTACACAGGTAATCAGGTAAATATAGATTCTATCCAAATGAAAGAAACAAGCACACCATATACAGATAGATTTTTAAATACAGAAAGTACATATTTTAATATGTCAGATTATACCAAAAATGTTGGTATATATTTCTCAAATGAAGAAAATACATTAGGTGAAGATGGATATATAAAAGTTATAAATGACGAAACAGGAGAAGAGATACATACATTTACAAAAGAAGACTGGAATAATTATAGTAGCTCATCACCATATATGTATGCAGAGCCAGTAAAACATATAAGAATAGAAACAAGCAATGTAAATAAAAATGCTAGTTTCTATGTATACAATATTAAAGAAATAGACGACAATGTTTTAACTACAACATTTACAAAAGAAGAATTTGATAAATTAGAATATGTATATACATATTTAACAGGAAATATAAAAACAGAAGGAAGCACATCATATACAAAAGTAAATGATGATATAGCAAATGCTCATTACGAAGAGCCAATAGCAGTAGCAAGTATTGAAGTAGACAGAGATACAATAGGAACTCAAAACACGGAAAAAGATATAGTTTTAACTATAACTACACGTAATGATTATTATAATATGGAAGGTTGGACAAATGGTAGATTCTTAGTAGAATTACCAGAAGAAATATTAGAATTAGAGATAACTAGTATAGATATTTCTAACTCTAGTGTAAAACTACTAGCATACGAGATAGTAGAAAAAGATGGAAAGAAATTTATTAGATTAGAAACAGAAAATGAAAACGAAGCAAATTATAAAATTACAATTAATACAAATTTAACAGCAGATCCAAGATCTGTAACACAGTCAAAGAGTGTAAAACTATATGCATATAATGAATTCTGTAACAATTATAAAGATACAACAGCAGATATATATGATGTAGATGGCGACGAAGATGTAACAGAAAATGTTAACTATGCAACAGATACATTAAATATAGTAGCACCAAGTTCACTTTTAACAAATCAACAAGCTACAAATTATAATGAAGCAGGCGAAACAGCAGTTGCACCACAAATTGCAACTATAGATAAAACAGAAGCAGATACAGCAACAGTAAATGTAAGTGTAACAAATAATTACTCTGGAACAATAAGTGAAGTTAGTATATTAGGAAAAATTCCATTTAAAGGTAATACATTCTCTATAAACGGAACAGATTTAGGTTCTAACTATACTACACAAATGGTAGCTGGTGGAATAACAGTACCAGCAGATATGCAAGATAAAGTTACAGTATATTATTCAGAAAAAGAAAATCCAACAACAGACTTAAATGACAGCGAAAATGGTTGGACAACTACACCAGACTTTTCTAAAGTAAAAACATATCTAATAAATTTAGGTGATTATGTATTAAAGGTAAAAGAAAACAGAGTATTTACATATCAAATAAAAGTACCAACTACAGTAAATTATAATGATGTTTCATATAGTGCACATGCAGTATATTTCTGCCTAGATACAGCAGAAGGAAAATTTAGAACACAAACAGAAACAACAAAGCTAGGCTTTAAAATAGAAAGAAAATATCATTTAGCAATGAAAAAATTAAAAGAAGATACTACACTACCTGTACGAGGAGCAACATTTAGTATAACACCAGAAGGCGAAGATGATACAAAATTAGGAACAACAAATAATTCTGGAACATTTACTATCCAAAATTTATTTGTTGATAAAACATACATATTAAAAGAAATTCGTACACCAGGTTCATACGAAAAGAACGAAATGCAAGTTAAATTTAAAGTGACAGTACAAGATGATACATTAGTATTACAAATTCTAGAAGGTCAAGATTCTTTAAAAGAATATAGTATTACACAAGCAACAGCAGACTCTAGAGGAATTCTAAACTTTAAAGTAGAAAATACACCAAAATATAAAGTTATTTTAACTAAAAAAGATGGTGCAGATAGCAGTCTTTTAGCAGGTGTAAAGTATAAGCTAGAAGGAGAAGGGCTAGGAAATGGTATTACAGTTGCAACAAATAAAGAAGGAACTTTAACATTAACAGGACTTTCTCATGATGTAGAATATACATTAACAGAAACAGAGGCTAAAGATTACTATGTAAACGAAACACCAGTTAAATTTAAAGTTGTAAATAATTCTGGAAAATTAGAGTTTGTAGTTACAAGTGGAAGCTTTAATAGTAATTCACAAGTTACGACAGGAACAGGAGTAACAGGGTTAGAGGCACAAGATACTGTAACAGCAGAACTTACAAACGAAAAGATACCTACATACCAAGTTTCTGTAAAGAAATTTGCAAAAGAAGAAGATACAACATTAAAAGGTGCACAATATAAAATAACAGGAGAGGGAATTGACGAAAAAGGAGCAACATATACAACAGATGAGACAGGAATACTTACAATTCCAAACCTTTATGAATATGTAGAAGGAAAGAACATTACAGGAGTATATACACTTCAAGAGATTACTCCACCAGAAGGATACACGCTAGATTCTAGAGAACTACAATTTAGGGTAAAAAGAAATACAGAAGGAGCTTTAGAATTAGAAGTATTAGGAGACAATTTCTTACGTAATAGTAGTGTTCAAGATAATACAATAAACTTAGAATTCGAAGATGAGCCATTATTTAAAATAACGAAAATAGATGGGGCAACAAAACTTCCAATTCAAAATGCTAAATTTGTTATAAAAGAAATAGACGAAAGTTATAATGATTTAGGATTTGCAAAAGATATTAATGGAAATGTTGTAGGTACATTAGAAGAAAATGTTGGAGCAGGTAGTATTACATTCCCATTAGATGAGGAAACATATCCATGGTCTAAATTAGAAGATGGAACATATCAAAGTGGAATCTCTGGACTAACAAGCAAAACAAGTACAATGACATCAAAAGAATTTACACTAGAGAAAGATGGAAATATTAGCTTTGAATGGGCAGTATCTTCAGAAAATGCAAGTTATGATTATGTATATTATACAATTACAAATACAAAAGATAATTCTACAATAGGAGGAACATCAACTAAAATTGGTGGAAATTCTTCTATTACAGATTATAACGACTTAAGTTTCGAAACTGTAACAGAAGAATTAGAAGCAGGAACATATAAAATTGCATTTACATACAGAACAGATGGTTCTAACAGTGAAGGTTTAGATTCTGGTTTTGTAAAAAATATAAAACTAGAAGGAATGAATACACAAATTCCAGTAGTAAAAACAGACGAAAATGGTGAAATTTCTTATGGGCTAAAAGCAGGGCTATATAAAGCAACAGAGATAGAAGCACCAGAAGGCTACGAACTTGCAGAAAATGAAGCAGATAGAACATATTATTTTGGTATTGGTGCAAGTAAAGCACAAGAAACAGAATTTGGAACATCATTTAATGCAAGTGTTGCAGGAGATTTGTGGAATAAAGTAGAAGCTGTAGAATCAACTACAGATAACGGATTTGTAACAAGTGGATATTTTACAAAAGAGGCAGATTTAAACAATGATGGATTAGCAGATGTAAAAGGAAACGACTCATATTATTCTGGCTTTATTGCAAAATATAATAAAGAAGGTAATATGGAAATTGCAAATTCTGTATATACAGAATCAGGAGAAGTTATATTACATAAAGTGATTCAAACAAATGATGGTGGTTATGTAGTAGGAGGAAGCTTTACAGGTACAAATCTACAAGTAGGAGAAGTAAGTACAGGTTTAACAAATACTACAAACGACTTAAAAGGTATAGTAATAAAGCTAAGTAGTAGTGGAAGTTATGAATGGGCTAAAGAAGTTGCGCAAGAAGGATTAGATTATGATGTAACAGCACTAACACAAAACTTGGAAGGAAATATCGTTGCTGGTGTTACAACTGGAGAAAATCCAAAAGTTATAGAGTATACTAACACAGATGGAAACATAAATTATGAAACAACGATAAGTGCAAATGTACAAATTTCAGATATGGATGGATATAATAGCCAAGATGTTATAATAGTAAGCCAAGGATTAACAGATACAACTACAGGTAGAATAGATTTATACTCAAATGGTAGTGTAACTGCAGGAAGCGAACTAGACTTTAATGCAAATGCAGTTGCAAGATTAGATAATGGAAAAGCTATAATTGTAGGTAATTACACAGGAACAGCACAAACAGTAAAAACAAAGGGTAATTATGACGGAATAATTATAGAATATGATATAAACTCTAGTACAATTAATAGTAGCAAATTTATAAGAGGAACATTGGATGAAGTATTAACAAGTGTAACTAAAACCACAGATGGTGGATATATGATAGGTGGTTATACATATAGTAGCCAAGTTGACTTTAACCAAGAAGAAACAACATGGGAAATACCTAGTATTTCTGGTAACTCCGATGGATTTGTAATAAAATATGATGCAGAAGGAAATCAAGCATGGTATAAACAAGTAACAGGGGATAATTTAGACGAAGTAACAGGTGTTGCAGAAAGAGATGAAAATGAATTTGTTGCAGTTGGATATTTTAATAGTACTACAGTAAAAGGAGATACAGCGGATTCACAAGGAGCAAGCTTATCTAAATATTCTGATGGATTTGTATTTAACTATGGAGAAATTATTACAGCTCCAGAAGTACCAGAATCATCAGAAATAACAATAGAAAATAATTTAAAGAAATTCCAAATTACTACAGATATAGAAGAAGTGGATGGAGTAAAAGGTGGAACAATCACAGGTGAAGATGAAGCACCATACGAGACAGTTGAATATGGAAAAGACAGTACAAAAGAAATTAAGATTGTACCAGATGAGAATTACAAGATTGTTAAGATAACTGTAAATGGTGAAAATTATGAATTTACACCAGCTGAAGATGGTTCATTCACAATGCCACAATTTACAAATATGCAAACAAATAAACATATAGTTGTAACTTTCAGTAATACTGCTTCAAGTGTTTTAGTACATCATTATATAGATGGTACACAAACAAAAGTTGCAGAAGATGAACACATTGCAGGAACAATTGGTGAAAGCTATACAACAGCTCCACATATGGATTTAGAAGAATATGAATTAAAACAAGAAAATGGGGAATATGTAATTCCTGATAATGCAAGTGGAACATTTACACAAGAAGAACAAGTTATTACATATTATTATGTTAAAAAACAAGTTCCATTAACTGTACATCATTATATTGAAGGTACAAACGAACAAGTACCACTAGCATCAGGCGAACTTGCACAAGATGTAATAACTAAAGGAGAAATAGGAACAGAATACACAACAGTAGCATTAACACCAGAAGAATTAAATCCTAAATATGAACTTTCTATAACTCCTGAAAATGCAAATGGAATATATACTAAAGATGGAGTTGTAGTAACATATTACTATAAAGCTAAAAATGTAGAAGTAACAACTACTGTACAAACCCATAAAGAAACAAACGAAATGGGAGAAGAGGTAGATGTAGCAGGAGGAACTATATCTGGACAAAATCAAAATCCATATGAAACAGTTATATATGGAGAAGATTCACAAAATGATATAGTTGCAATACCTGATGAAAACTATCAAGTAAAACAAATATTAATAAATGGAGAAACTATAGAATTTACAACAGAAGAAGATGGAACGGTAATTTTAAATAAATTTACTGATATGACAGAAGATAAACACGTAGTAGTAGAATTTGAGAAGATACCAGCCAAAGTCATTGTTCACTACTACATAGAAGGAACAACTAATAAAGTTCCATTACAAGATGGTGGAACAGCAGAGGATGTTACACAAACAGGAGTTGTTGGAGATATTTATGCAACTAAACCAGCAGATAATGTAAACAGTATGTATGAGCTTATATCTACACCAACAAATGCTAGTGGAACTATGACAAAAGATACAATAGAAGTAATTTACTACTACAAATTAAAAGCAACATCAGTACTAGTACACCACTATAAAGAAAATACAACAGAAAAATTAAGTAATGATGTAACAATAAATGGAAAAGTAGGAGAAAGTTATACGACTCAAGTAGCAACAGATATTCCACAAAATTATGAGTTAGTAGCAACTCCATCAAATGCAACAGGAACGATGGCAGAAGACCAAATAGTAGTAATCTATTACTACAGATTAAAAACACCAAGTGTAACAAATAATATAACAAAAACAGGAACAGACAGAATAACAGTAGCAAATCAAGAAATGAGCTATACTGTAACATATACAGCAAATGTGACAGACTATATAGGAAATGCAGAAGTAACGATAGTAGATACGCTTCCATATGAGATAGATGAAGCAAAATCAGACTTAGCAGGTGGAACATATGACTCTGCTAGCAAGACAATTACATGGAAAGAGAATGTATCAAATATAGACAGTTACAATGGTAATGGAACAGTAAATGTTACAAAGACATTTAAAGTGGTATATGTTGGTTTAGACATGAATCAAGAAAAAGTTGTTAATAATGTAAAAGGAAATATTAAGTTATTAACACCAGAGAAAACAAGTGAAGAAGTTACAGGAAGTCAAGAGAGTACAATATATAAAGCGATAATAAGTAGCGAAAAATTGGTCGACAAAACAGAAGCAATAGAAGGAGAAAAAGTAACATATACAATAAGAATAACAAATGAAGGAAACCTAGCAAAAACAGTAACAGTAAGAGATACATTACCAGCAGGAATAACATTTGATAATGATACACTAATACAGGTAGGAGAAACAGGAACAGTATATACAGAACAAAACTTAAAGAATGGAATACCAGTAGAAGTACCAGCAAATGGAAGTATAGATGTAGTATTTGCGGGAAAAGTAGATAAGTTAGCAAGTAACGAATATAGTAAAACCTTAACAAACCAAGCAACAGTAGATAATGAGCCAACAAATGAAGTAACAACAAATGTAACAAAGGCAAATATAACAGCACATAAAGAAGCTGAGCCAGCAAGTGGAAATAAAGTTCGCTTGGGAGATGAAATAACATATAGAATAAGAGTAAGAAATGACGGAACAAGAGAAGGAACAGCAATTGTAAAAGATACAATTCCAACAGGAACAACATTTGTAGAAGGTTCAGTAAAGATAGACAATGTTGCAGACAGCACAAAGACAGCAACAGACTTAGCAAATGGAATAAGTATAACAGTTGGAGTAGGAGCAGAAAAAGTAGTAGAGTTTAAAGTAACAGTAAACAAATTAATAGATGGAACAAAGATAAAGAATACAGCATATATAAATCAAAATGGAGAAGACAAGAAAGTTCCAGAAGAGCCAGAGCATACATATGTAGAACCAAAAGAGGAGCAACATATAAGTAAAAATGGAACAGCGACAATAGATAGTCTAAATAGTGAAATAACATATAATATTAATTACACTGCAAGGATAACAGACTATGCAGGAAGAGCAACAGTAAAATTAGTAGATACATTACCATATGCGATAGATGAAGCAAAATCAGATTTAGCAGGTGGAACATATGATGCACAAGCTCAAACGATAACATGGGAAGAAGCGGTAGAAGGAATACAACTAACAGAAGAAAAAGAAGTAACAATAAACAAAACAGTAAAAGTAGTATATACAGGAATAAGCCAAGAAACGACAGCGATAAAGAATGTTGTTACAGCACATATAGAATACGAAACACCAGAGATGGAAAGTGATGAGGTAACAGCAAATTGGACAACAACAACAGGATTTATAGTAAACATACCAGTAAGTAAAGTATGGGAAGATGACTCAAACAAACTTGGTCAACGTCCAACAAAAGTAGTATTCAAACTACATGGAAGTGATGGAAGCGAATATACAAAAGAAGTAGCAAAACCAGGAACAGCAGGAAGTACAACAACACAAGATAGCACAAATCCAAATAAATGGAATGATATATTCGAGAACTTACCAAAATATGACGAAAATAAACAAGAAATAGTATATACATTAACAGAAGAAGAAAAGACAGAAGGAGATTTAAGATACTATGACAGCATAGTTACAGATAAGACAGTAACAAACACAAATAAATATGGAAAAGTAACAGTACATCACTATATAATGAATACAGATGGAAGCACTACGACAACAAGAGTTCCAAATGATAAAGGACAAGAAATTCAAGATGTACTAATAGAAGGAAAAGAAGGAGACCCATACACAACAGCAGAAGCAAATAACATAAATGAAAAATACGAACTAGTAGCAGAAAGATTACCAGCAAATGCTACAGGAACAATAGAAAAATACAACGAGGAAAAACCACAAGAAGTAATATATTATTACAGATTAAAACCAGCAAAAGTATTAATAAATTACTTAGAGAAAGATGAAGATACAGATGATTCAAACAACTTAGTACTAACAGCACAAGAAAAGATAGATGGACATGTAGATGATGTATACAATACAGATACAGACCACAGAAAAGAAACAATAGAGAAAGACGGAAAAACATATACACTAGTTAGTGACAGTGGAAACAAAACAGGAAATATGACAGTCCAAGACATAACAGTAACATACTATTATCTACAAAATACAAAAGCAACAGTAAGATATGTGGAAAGAAACCCAGAGACACACGAGATAGTAAAAGACTTAGAAGAGCCAACAGTAAAAGAAGGACTAGTTGGAGATGAATTTGTAACAAATTCAAAAGACTTTGTGGGATACAAATTAGTAGAAAGCCCAGAAAAGACAACAATAGAAATGACAAAAGAAGAGCAAACATTAATCTACTATTATGAACCAGTATATACAGGATTAATAGAAAACCACATAGATGATAAAACAGGTAAAGTATTATATACTGAAACACATGACGTACAAGTAGGAGAAGACTACGACATACCAAGCAAAGAATTTGAAGGATATGACTTAGTAGAAAGCAAACTTCCAGAAAACGCAAAAGGAACAATGGGAGAAGAACTTGTAACAGTAAATTACTATTACATTAAAAAAGCAGTATTAGAAGTAAACTACATAGATAAATTAACAGGAGAACCATTAACAGAACAAATAGTAGATGAAACTAAACACGAAGGTGACGAATATACAACAGAGCAAAAAACATTTGAAAATTATGACTTAATAGAAGTACCTGAAAATAGCACAGGAACAATGGTAGTAGAAACAGACGAAGAAGGAAACATAACAAACAATAGAACAGTCGTAACATATTATTATTCTAAAAAATCTGCTGGAGTAGAAGAACATCATATAGACATAAGAACAGGAGAAGAGTTGGAAGAACCAACATTACACGAAGGACACGTAGGAGATGAATATGACATAAAAGCAAAAGAGTTCTTAAGTTATGTAGTAGCTACAACAGATAAAGATGGAAACAATGTATTACCAGAAAACGCAGCAGGAACGATGACAGAAGAGAAAATAGTAGTAAACTACTACTATAATCAACCAGCAAAAGTAATAGTACACTATGTGGAAAAAGCAACAGGAAAAGAAATAGAGGAAATAAATCCAGAAACAGGAGAACTACAAAATAGCCAAATAGTAATGGAAGGATTTAATCAAGACGAATACGAAACAACAGCAAAAGAATTCGAGTATTATACATTAATCGAGAAACCAAAAGAAGAACAAGGCAAAATGAAAGTAGAAATAACAAAAGACGAAGAAGGAAACGATGTAGTAAATAATACGATAGAATTATATTATTATTACGAAGCTAAACCATTTAACATAGGAGTAGAAAAAGAAATAACAGGAATAATTGTAAATGGTGAAAGAAGAGAGCCTACAAATGGAAAACTAGAGAAAGTAGAAATCTACAGAAAGAGTACAGAAGAAACAAGTGTACAAGTAGAATACAAGATAAAAGTAAGTAACACAGGAGAAGTAAGCGGAAACGCAACAATAGAAGAGAACATTCCAGAAGGAATGAGATTAGCAAATAATGACGGAACATGGGAAGAACAAGAAGGAAAATTAATAAAGGTAATACCAGAGTTAGGAGCAGGAGAAACAAAAGAATATACAGTATTATTAAACTGGGAACAAACTGGAGAGAACATGGGAGAGAAGACTAATGAAGTAAAATTAGTAGAAACAGGAAATGTACCAGGATTTGTAGATAACAATGATAAAGATAATACATCAAATGCAAATGTAATCATAAGTGTAGAAACTGGAGAATTACCAATAGGATTACTAGTAGCTCTAGTAGCATTAGTAGGATTAGAGACAGTAACATTAAGATATGCAGTAGTATTAACTAAGCGACAAAAGAAAAAAGTAAATAAGAAATAAAAGTAATCAAAGTAATAAAGGGAATCGTAGCTAAATACTACAGATTCCCTTTTATATGTGCTGCAATAATTATGCCACGAAAAGCGTGTACATTTAGGAGTTTGGAAATCTAATTAGACATTCTGTAAACAAATGAACTTTAAGCCCGTCCCTAAAGTTCACATCCCTAAAGTTCAAAATGTTTACAAAATGTAAATTTTTTGTGAAACAGTTTCTATTATTATAAATTATATTGAAATTTAAAATCTTAAGTGGTAATATTTACGTATATTTGTAAAAGGAGGAAGAATTGGTGATAACTGTAAAAAATGTTACAAAAAAGTATGGAAAGTTCAAAGCCGTAGATAACATTAGCTTCGAAATTAATGATGGTGAAATAATAGGTCTTTTAGGACCAAATGGAGCCGGAAAGAGTACAACAATGAATATTTTAACAGGATTTATCGAACCAACAGAAGGCGAAGTTATTATTAATGGTTATAATATTTCTAAAAAACCTAAAAAAGCTAAAAAATGTATAGGATACATGCCAGAAGGAGTTCCTTTGTACAAAGACATGACAGTAAAAGAATTCGTTACATACATGGCAGAACTTAAAGGCGTAAAGAAAGAGCAGATTAAAGAAAGTGTAGATCAAGCTATACAAGATACATGGCTTCAAAATGTAAGAAAAGTACTTATAAGAAATTTATCAAAGGGATATAAGCAACGTGTTAGTATGGCAGGTGCTTTAGTAGGAAATCCAGAAATAATAATATTAGATGAACCAACAGTAGGACTAGACCCAAAACAAATAATAGAGATAAGAAATTTGATAAAAAAATTAGGAAAAAACCATACTCTAATAATTAGTTCACATATATTATCTGAAATTAGTCAAATTTGTGAAAGAGTAATAATAATAAACAAAGGACAAATAGTTGCAGTAGATTCACCAGAACATTTGGAGGATACAGTAAATATAGAAAATGCAATAAATATAATAGTAGAAGATAAAGAAAATAAAATAGAAAAAATAAAAATCCAAGGTGCAAAGAAAATAGAACTAATAAAGAAAAATGATGATAATACAAAAGAATATAGAATAATTCCAGAGAAAGATTATGATATAAGAAAATCTATATTTTCAGATTTAGCAAAAGAAAATATTACAATATTTGAACTTAAAAAACCAGAAATAACTTTAGAAGAAGCATTTATGGATTTAATTAAGAAAAATGAAAAGGAAAAGAAAGAGAAGGCAAAACAATTAGAAGAAGAAAAGAAGCAAAAGGAAGAAAAAAAGAAACAGGAAAAAATAGAAAAGAAAGAACAAAAACAAGAAAAGAAGAATAACAAAAAAGCAAACAAGAAAAAAGGAGGTAAAAAATAATGTGGGCAATAATAAAAAAAGAAGTTAGAACATATTTCTTATCTCCGATAGGATATGTTTTTGTGGGACTATTTTTATTAATGGCAAGTTTATTTTTCTATTCAGAAGTATTAGTAACAGGCTCAACAATGTTTAGCAATATATTTTATTCATTGTCAACAATATTAATAATGATAGTACCATTGTTAACAATGAGAACATTTTCAGAAGAAAGAAAAGATGGAACAGAACAGCTATTATTAACAGCACCAAGAAGTGTAACAAGTATTGTTTTAGGAAAATTCTTTGCTGCATTAATCGTTCTTTTAATAGCAGTAGTATTAACATTTATATACTATATAATTTTAATGTTTTTAGGAAATCCAAATATAAAAACATCACTTGTAACAGTTTTTGGATTTATATTATTAGGAGCAGCACTAATATCATTTGGTATGTTTGCTTCAAGTATTACAGAAAATCAAGTAATCGCAGCTATTGTATCAATAGCATTTTATGTAATAACATGGATTGGAACTCCTTATCTTAGCCAAAGCTTAGAACCATTAGGACTAATGAATATGTTTAACAGATTCGGAAATGGCCAAATAGCTTGTACGGAAGTAGTAGCATTTATTTCTTATACAGTATTATTTGTATTATTAACAATTATAGTTATACAAAGAAGAAAAAGTGTTAAATAAAGGAAGGAGAATAACAGTGAGAAAGTTTTTCGAAATAATAAAGAAAAAATGGATAGCAGATACAACCAGAGTTATATTGTTAGTAGCGTTATTGGTTGTAGCATATATAGCTATAAATATATTGGCAGATAAATTAAATTTACCAACATTAGATTTTACAGAAGAAAAATTGTACTCTGTATCAGATGAAAGTAAAGAAAAAGTAAAAGATATAGAGCAAGAAGTAACATTATATTTTTTCGGAGCAGATGAAAATACAACAATTATTGATTTTGCTAAACAATACACAGCAATAAATCCAAATATAAAAGTGGAAGTTGTAGATAGTACGCAAAGACCAGATTTGTTACAAAAATATGATATATCAGATAGTGAATCTGCAATTGTAGTACAATCACCAGAAAGATCAAAAACAATATCAGCATATGACTTAAGTAGTTATAATTATACAACAGGAGAAACAACAGATTTAACAGAGGAAAAAGTAACAAATGCAATAATAGAAACTACATCAGCAGATAAACCAAAAGCATATTTCTTAACAGGTCATGGTGAAATGGTAGATAATATGTCTTTAGCAAAACAATACTTACAAAATGATGTTATTGATGTTGCAGATTTAGATTTATTAACAACTGAATTTCCAGAAGATTGCGATGTTTTAGTAATTGCAACGCCAACCGAAGATTTTACAGAGTTAGAGACAGACAAAATAATAAACTATATAAATAATGGTGGAAATATATTATGGTTAAGTAATGCAAAAACAACTGAACTTGCAAATGTTCAAAAAGTTTTAGATATGTATGGCGTAAGTGTTGGAAATGGGATTGTAAGAGAAACAGATTCAGATAGAATGTTGCCAGGGTCACAAAATTTTATATTACCAAGTCTATCAACACATAAAGTTACAGAAGATATATCTGATGGCTATATAATTTTATTTAATGCAACAAGACTAGAATTTAAGAGTGATGAGGAACTAGAAAATTTAGGTGTTACAGCAGAGCCAATTATTCAATCATCAGAAGCATCATACTATAGAATAGATCAAAGTATAACAGATACTTCTGCACAAGAGGGAGAAGAAACAGGCTCATTCCCTATAGGTGAAGAACTAACAAAAACATTAGGAGAAGATAAAGAATCAAAACTTATAATATTTGCAGATAATTTATTTGTTTCTGATTCACAAATAACAATGAGAGCTTCTACAGGAACACAATCAATAAATGCAATTAATTTTAGAAGTAACTCAGATGTATTATTAAATACAGTGTCATATTTAGCAGACAGAGATCCAGCGGTTACAATTAGAAAGAAGACTGAATATGTAACATATACAGCAACACAAAAAGAAGATTTAATAATAAGAAGTATAATATTCATTTTACCATTAGTGATAATTATTATAGGAATAGTTATATGGCAAATTAGAAGAAGAAAAAGATAAAAGAAAATCCATAGGTAATTCTATGGATTTTTTTATTCTTTTATGATAAGATTTAAATACAAAATTAAAGGTGGAGAAAAAATGAAAAATTTATTTATAGAATATCCAAAATGTTCAACATGCCAAAAGGCAAAGAAATGGCTAGATGAAAACAAAATAGAGTATGTAGATAGAAATATAGTAACAGAAACGCCAACAAAAGATGAATTAAAAAAATGGATAACTAAATCAGGATTAGACGTAAGAAAGTTCTTTAATACAAGTGGAATGAAATATAGAGAACTTAATATTAAAGAAAAGATAAAAGATATGTCAGAAGACGAAATTTATGAATTATTAGCGTCAGACGGAATGCTAATAAAAAGGCCATTATTTATATCAGATACTTTAATTTTAAAGGGATTTAAAGAAAAAGAATGGGAACAAATTAAAGGAGAAAATAATGCAATTAATTAGCTTTAATCAGTATAAAAATACTAAACCAAAAGGAAAATTAAATAGGAAAAAAGTTGCTATAATAATTACGATTGTTGTTGTAATAATTATACTGGCAATACTTACAAGTATATATATGTTAAATAAGACTTTTAGGGATAATGTTGACAGGTATATTTTTAGAAAAAATATAGAAGAAAATAATGGACCTGTAATTGAGCTACCATCGCAAATAGAAAGTAATAATATTTTAGTTTATAACAATTATATAGGAATATTAAATAAAAGTATTTTAAGTGTTTATTCTACAAATGGTAAAAAAGAAAAGGAACTAGAAGTTGAAATTAGTAATTGTATATATGATACAGAAAATAGGTTCTTGGCACTGGCAGAAAATGAAGGGTCAAAGCTAGAACTTATATCTGGAACAGATGTACTTTGGAAGAAAGATATAGAAGGAAACATAGAGCATATATTTGTAAATAAAAATGGTTATGTTTCTATAGTAGTTACAGGGACAAGCCATAATAATGTTATAATAACATATAATCCCGAAGGAACAGAGTTATTTAGAACATTTTTATCACAAACGACAGCGATAGATGTAGCTATATCAAATGATAATAAATATTTAGCTTATGGAGAGGTAGATACATCAGGAAGTTTTATACAGTCAAATGTAAAAATAATATCAATAGAAAAAGCGCAAAGCGACCCATCTAACTCTGTAGAATATATTTATCCAGCAGAATCAAAAGAAATAATAATAGAATTAAAATATCAAGATAATAACAAACTAATTTGTATGTATGATGATTCAGTACATATTATAGAAAATAATTCTGATAAAAAACTGTTAGATATTTCTGATACAAAAAATACATTTTCAGATATAAACTTAAAAGATAGTGTTGTATGTATAACCGAAAAATCAGCGGGGTTATTTGCAAATATAGATGTAGAGATAACTAATATATCAAGCGGAAAAAACAATATATATAATATAGATGGCGTAGCAACAAGTCTAAACGCTGTAGGAGATGTAATTGCGGTAAACTTAGGAACAGAAGTTGATTTTATAAATACAAGTGGCTGGCTAATAAAAAGATATAATTCATCTACAGAAATAAAAGATATTATTTTAGGTGAAGGCATAGCAGGTATTGTTTATACAGACAAAATCGAGATTGTAAATTTATAGGAGGATAGAATGAATATTATAGCAGATATTATAGTTATTTTAATATTAGCAATTTGTATATTTTTTGGTGTAAAAAGAGGGTTAACTGGAGTAATTGTTAAATTACTTTCTATAGTGATATCATTAGTGCTTTCATTAATATTATTTAAGCCTGTATCAGCAATAATTAATCATACAGATATATATAATAACCTAACAAGTACGATAGAGAATTCTTTAAATTCAAAAGATGAAAATGCAGAAGAAACAAGTACAGAGCCAAGCATTATATTAGATTCTATAAATGAACAAGTAGAAACTGTTAAAGAAAATACAAATAATGTAATTGCTAAAAGTATAGCAGAAGTTATTATTAATTTAATAGTTATAGTAGTACTATTTATAATTATTAACATTATAATGTTTTTCTTAAAATTTATATTTGGAGCGATTGCATCATTACCAATAATAAAACAACTAGATAAATTAGGAGGATTTATCTATGGTCTTATAGAAGGACTATTAATTATTTATATAGTTCTTGCAATATTATCTTTTGTACATGTACAAGAATTGCAATTAGCAATTAAGACATCATATATAGCTTCAATTCTATATAATAATAATTTACTATTAATGTTATTCTTCTAAATAATTAAACTTCAAGTAAATTCTTGAAGTTTAATTATTTTTTTGTTATACTATGTGTTATATCTTATAATAGGAGTGAAAAAGTTGGCAAGTAAACATATGAAAAATAATAATAATGGAAATATAAATAGAAAAAAAGCAAATAATGTAAAAAGACCAGTAAAAAATAATAGAATAAATAATGTAAAAAAATCAAATATATCAAGCAAACAAAAAAATAAAAAGAAACATGTAGTTGCAAAAAGAGTAATACTATTTATAGTAGTAATATTAATTATTTTAGCAGGAGTATTCACAAGTAAAGTAGTAATAAATGGTGGAGGACTAAAAGGTCTTTTTGCAACATTGGTTGGACAAACGGAAGAAACAAGAAAGAATATGACAGATATAGAATTTTTAGTATTAGGAGAAAGCTTAAATTTAACAGATACGATAATGATAGGAAAATATGATCCTAATTCACAAAAAGCATCATTAATATCTATTCAGAGGGATACTTTTATAGGTGATAATCCAAAACGTGCTACAGCATATGATAAGATAAATTCTGTATATCAAGGTAAAAATTCAGAAAAGATTTTAAAAGAAGTAAATGAATTAACAGGATTAAATTTAAAATATTATGTTGCAATAGATACAAAAGGATTAAGAGAGCTAGTTGATGCAATTGGTGGAGTAGAATTTTATGTACCAATGGATATGAAATATGATGATACTAGCCAAGATTTACACATCAATTTAAAAGAGGGATTGCAAAAGTTAAATGGAGATCAAGCAGAACAAGTTTTAAGATTTAGACATAATAATGATGGTACTACATATTCTTCATCTTATGGAACTCAAGATACAGGAAGAATGAGGACACAACGAGATTTTATATCAGCATTATTAAAACAAACTTTAAAATTAAGCAATATATCAAAAATTGGAGAATTAATAGATATAGCTAATAACAATATAGAAACAAACATACCATTAGATACTATAAAAGATTATATTCCATATGCAGTAGAGTTTTCTACAGACAATTTAAAAACTGCAACTTTACCAGGGGAGCCAAAAGAAATGAATGGAGTATGGTTATATTTAACAGATGATGACGAGGCACAGGCTATGATTGCACAGTATTTCTTTGATTGTCCTACAGAAGATGAAGTAACAAATGAGATGCCAACACTTCAAATTTTAAATGGAACAAGCGATTTTACTAACTTAGAAGAAGTTGTAAATAAATATAAAGAAAAAGGTTATAATATTTTAAAAGTAGGAAATACAGAATCTAAAGTTAAACAAACAAAGATAACAAATAGAACAAAACAAGCAAGTGAAAAAGTTACAGAAGTAAAAAATGTAATAAAGGAAACCGCCAAGACAGAAACTGGTAAAGACACAGAAGACGTAGACTTTACCATAACAATTGGACAAGATTATTAGGAGGAAATATGGAAAACGAATTATTAAATAAAATAGTAAAAATATTAGATGAAAAGAAAGCTATAGATGTAAAAACTATAGACATAAAAGAAAAAAGTTCTTTAGCAGATTATATGGTTGTAGCAAGTGGAACATCTACAACACATATAAAAGCATTAGCAGACAATGTAGAAGAAGAATTAAAGAAAGAAAATATTCTTCCACATAAGATAGAAGGATATAATTCAAATTCTTGGATATTAATGGATTATTTAGATGTAATCGTTAACATATTTACAGAAGCAGACAGAGAACATTATAAAGTAGAAGACTTATGGGAAAAATTAAATTAGATATTTTATACAAAAGAAAAGCAAGGTATTTAATTACCTTGCTTTATAATACCCTGTTGGTCTAACAGCTGATTTTTTTCTTCTACCTTTTTGTTTCTTCTTTTTATTTGGTTTTTCAAATAATATAAGTATTAAAGCAATAATTGCTATTGCAATTACTATATATAAAACATAAGATTTCTTTACATCATTTCCAGCTTTTAAATTAATAGTATATTGGATATTATCTATAGTATATGTTGCTGTACCAACTATTGTATCTTTTTTTATTGGTGCTTGTAATTGTTCATTTAAAGTTATTTGTGGCTCTATAGTATCATTTAGTTTATCATTAGTAACAATTGTATTAACACCAGTTTCAGCAACTAAATTTAAGTTCTTTGTAGCAGAAGTTGCATTTTTTACATCTATTGTTTTTACAATGTCTCCAGTTTTTACAATATCTTTTTTAGAAAAGTTATCAAATCCGTAGTTAAATAAAGTTTTTACATCGTTATATCTATCATTATCTGTACGAGATTTTAGTACAACAGCAATTAAGTTTTTATCATCTTTTGTTGCAGAAGATACTAAGCAATTTCCTGCTGGTGTAGTAAATCCTGTTTTTATTCCTATTGCGTTTTCATAATAATTTTTACTTTGCTTTTTTATCAAATCATTTGTTGTTATAAGAGTTCTATCAATTCTAGAATATTTATTTGAACTAGGTAAAGTATATGATGCTGTAGATACAATTTGTCTAAATGTATCATTCTTCATTGCTTCCCTTGCAATAACTGATAAATCATAAGCTGTTGTATAGTGGTTATCATCATGTACTCCATTTGGATTTACAAAGTGTGTATTTTTGCAACCTAATTCTATTGCTCGTGTGTTCATCATAGATGCAAAGCTATCAATACTTCCAGCTATATGTATAGCCAAAACATTAGCTGCTTCATTAGAAGAAGGTAGTAATAAGGCATATAGTAAATCTTTTATAGTTAATTCTTCTCCCATTTTTAATAAATCTGTAGAATATCCTGATGGAACAGAAGTTATAGCTTCTGATGTAACAGTTGCAATATCATTTAAATCACAGTTTTCCAATGTTAGTAATGCTGTCATGATTTTTGTTGTACTTGCCATAGGGAGCTCTTTTTCTTCCTCTTTGCCAAATAAAACTCTTTGATTATCTCCATCCATAAGAATGGCTGCTTTCGCATGGAGTGAAGAAAGCTCAGCAGGGGCAGAATTTTTGGACGTATTATCTTTTACTGATTTATCAGATACCGTAAAATTTCTAATCGTTTCTGTTTTTGAAAATGCATAGATATCCAGATAACAGGAATCAGCAAAAAATATAGTAAAAATAAAGAAAACAGAGAGGATAAACAACAATGAAAAAGCACAGGTTTTATATTTGAAAATACGTTGCTGGTGATTAAAATAGTGGTTCAAAAAAGCACATCCTTTTTAGAATAGTGGGTTTTCTATAACTATGAGAAAAAAAGAAAAAATATGATAAATAGTAATTTGCCGCAGGCAAAAGAGACTCTCTTCGGGGGCGTCTCTTTGCCTGCGGCAAATTCCTATTTATACTTTTTCTGCACCGGATGTTTTTAGATGGAGTCTTGTTTGTACTGTTGATTTATAAAATCGTAGTAATATTTCTTCTAGTTGTTTTGTAAAGTTCTCTTTGTTAAGACTTTGTAATGCTTTTAAAAGTGCTGGTTCTTCTAAGAGCGCACCGATTACCTCACTGGTTACCGGGGCAGCAACTTCACTTGCAGGTCCCGAGGGAATCAGAGATACAATAGCGCCCCGGATAATATGTCCACGTTCATAGATTGGTGGTTCAAGCCGGACGTAACCGAAGCAGGAGGGAGAAATTTCTGTACTTCTTCCGTGAAGGAGAAGTGCCTGAAATGGTTTGATATAGGTATCAGCCAGGTTATCTCTGTCTTTTAATATTTTGTATAAATGTGCCTGCATGTCGGAAGTGTCGGCATACAGGGAGGAACAGTAAGAGATTATTTCATCTCTGTTTTTCAGGATTGGAGCCTGATTGATGTAAATATTGCCGAGCAGTTCATAGATTTCGCTTCCAATGGCGGAGAGAAATTCTACATCTTTTCTACAGATTGAGGAATCAGAAGGAACTTCGGGTTCTTTGATTTCCTTTTCCTGTGCCTGCCTTTTCTGTTCCTGAATGACTTTGATGCGAGAATCGAGCAGTATTTTATCCTGACGGGTTAATATTGGATTGACGTGGATGTATGGGTAGGCAATCTCTAGCTTTACAGTGGAGATAACAAGGTCAACGCCTTCTTCCTGTAATCGAATATTATCTAATTCAAAAGCGGAGGTTATACCGCGGATATCAAGGTCAGGGTATTCTTTTTTCAAGCTCTCTGTGAGAAGTCTTGAACTTCCGATTCCAGTTGGACAGACAATCATAACAGAAAGCTTTTTGATTTCTTTTTCAATACGTTCCATTGCCATTGTGAAATAAAGGGTAAT
>ENA-OPCX01000462-OPCX01000462.1-human-gut-metagenome-genome-assembly--contig:-NODE-462-length-21118-cov-7.769121_pt1 | contig 21118 bp, 12 predicted proteins | sample MGYA00241570_ERZ501491 | MGnify/ENA primary metagenome ERZ501491 (study PRJEB25962, sample SAMEA2042620) | human gut metagenome | biome: human gut; feature: human-associated habitat; material: faeces... | reverse complement strand
ATTTAACCGAAGAAATGAAAAATACAGATATGCTTTATTGGGTTGGAACTATGAACACTATTAAAAATCAAGCTGAAGAAATAATTTGTAATGAATTGTTTTATATTTAACAAAATTCTTAAAAATTATTGACATATTGTCAAAAAACATTATATAATATAGCTTGATTGAGGGGGAAATAAAATGACAAAAAGTAATAGAATAGTTTACCTGGATGTCTTAAGGGTAATAGCTTGCTTTTCAGTAATTATGGTTCATTCTTGTGCACAGTATTTTGTTAAAGATATTGGTTCGTTTAATTTTTGGGTAGGTAATATATTTGATGGATTAGCAAGAATAGGAGTTCCATTATTTATTATGATATCAGGAGCTTTAATGCTTGATAAGAACTATCAATTTTCAACTCAAAAATTAATTAAACATATAATAAGAATGATTGTTTTTTTTGCTTTTTGGTCGGTTTTTTATTGTTTTATGTTTAAAATAGTAGGTTCAATAATAATAAAACACGAATCTATTGATATCATTAATATTATAGGTTCTTTAATTAAGGGACATTATCATTTATGGTTTGTTTATTTGATAATCGGACTATATCTTATAGTTCCATTGTTACGATTATGGGTAAATGATACTAATAAAAAATATGTGGAGTATTTTATTATTTTATCTATAATTTTTACATATATAATTCCACAAATCATTAGTATAGGAAGTAACTATAGTAATTTATTTGAATATATAAATGATATTATAGAAAATAATTTATCATTAAAATATGTAGGTGGTTTTACAACATATTTTATTTTAGGTTGGTATATTAATAATTATGAACTTAAGAATAAAAGAATAATATATATATTGGGCCTATTTGGCGTACTGATAACTATTATGGGAACATATATACTTTCAATTACTACAGGAAAAGCTTTGAATATGTATGAAAATTTATATATTAATGTTTTATTTCAAACAGTAGCAGTTTTTGTAATTATAAAAGATAAATTTAAAAATATGCATACTAATAATATTATAAATTCCATTTCGAAATGTAGTTTAGGAATGTATGCTATACATGCTTTAATTGTAACAATTATGTATAGGATTATAGAAAAAGTCAATATTGATTTCGCTTTAATTAATATTCCTGTAGTATTTATAGTATCAGTTGTTTTTGCATACTTAATTTCTTTTATACTTAGTAAGATTCCGGTTTTAAAGAAAGTTGTATAAATAGTCTTGATAAATAATAGATTATATGATAAATTATAATTAAGCTTGAGTGATTATTTAATCAATCGTCAAGAGAGCCAGCGAGTTGTAAATGTCTACGTTGTTGGCACCATAAAAACAGATTAGCTTTTTGTTAATCTGTTTTTTGTTTTACAAGTAAATTAATAACGGGACTTGAAGGCGACCGTTAAGAAAATGAGCTGTAAAAAACAGCCCAAATAAAAAACGACTGCATTCTAACCGAAAGGTAGGTACGCGGTCGTTTTTGTGATATAATTTAATATCAATGAAAAACCACATCAACAAGGTGCATTATACACCGTATCAATTAAAATTATAACCGGAAATTGGAAAAATAATAGAAATTTCTGACCCGGTATATACATTTAACGAGGTTTTTCATCATATTGCTCTAAATAAACACCTTGCTGTTAAGGAAAGCAGGATATGTCGCATATCTACATAGACGGAACAAAGATAACTGCCAAAGCAAATAAGGGTAATGACCGATTATTGCCCGGATACAATATTCAGCAATGCAAGCAAAAAAACCGAGACTCACTTTTTTGTGAATCTCGGTTTTTTAATATGCTGTTTCTTTACAGCACCTTTTGTGGAGCGGATGATGGGAATCGAACCCACACGATCAGCTTGGAAGGCTGAAGTTCTACCACTAAACTACATCCGCTTATCTCTGCAACAAATAGTATTATATCATTACAGATAATATTTGTCAAGCGTTAAATTCAGATTATAAAAATTTTTAAGAAAATTTTAACTGTTTTATATTAAACTCTAAGTTTAACGATACTCCAACATATATAACGAAATATGATTTTAAAAAGCAAAGGCCCTCGAATTTTTATCGAGAGCCTTTTATCTTTTATCTTTTTTATAAATCAAATTCAAAGTACGGATTATGGTACAGTGAAAATGTTATAATATGGTAAAGACAAAATCCAATTTGGATAGATTAAAAAGGTGGTGTAAATAAATATTATTTAAAATCCATTTTGGAAAGATTTATTAAATTATATCATAATTAATTGTAAATATCAAATGTACTAAATTTATAAAAATAAATGTATTTATAAGCTTATTTATAAAAACTTTTCTTAGAAAATATATATTAGGTATTGACAAACAAAATTGTGAACGCTATACTGTAATTAGAGTTGTGAAATATCATAACTCTAATAACAAAATCTAATACTATTAAAATAATAAATGGAGGTAAATATGAAAATCTTATTGCGATTTTATTTGCAAAACAATAAGCTGCCGATTGATTATCGACGAATTATGCTTTCGTTTTTTAAACGGTCACTGTCAGATATTGCCGAGGGAAAATATTATGAAAAATATTATTTTACACCGGAACGCAGAAATTTTACTTTTGCGGTGAATCTGCCTATGCCGAAGTTTTCTAAAACGGAAATTCAACTCGGGAAAAATCAACTAAGCATTACTTTTTCAACGGCTGACTATAATACGGGATGTATTTTTATGTCTGCTTTTATAAAGCAAAAGGACAAGCCGATTCCCGCTCCGCTCGGCAACGAAATGAAACTTGTCAGTGTTAATCTTGTGCCGGAAAAAAATGTTACTTCATCATCCGCTGTTGTAAAAATGCTTAGCCCTTTGTGTATCAGATTACATAAAGCCGAGAATAATTCGGATAAGTATATTTCGGTTTCTAATTCGGATTTTACGGAGATTGCAAAACAGGTAATTAAAGAGCAGCTTGTTGAAAGCGGTTTTGACGATAAGTTAATTTCTAACTTTGAAATTAAACCGTTAAACGCAAAAAAAACAGTGGTTTATCACTACAAAAACTACATTGAATGCAGTTTAGGCAGTTTTAGTATTAATGCCGATAAATCGGTTATTAATTATCTGCTGAAAAGCGGTATAGGTTCACGAAAATCCGCAGGATTTGGCTTTGCCGAGCTTTTATCGGAGGGAGGTGAACCGAATTAATGAAAACAAAGATTGATTACTTTGATTATGACACTTTGATGCAGCCTACCGATTGGAGGTTTGCAGCAGCCGTTGTCGGTTTATGTAAATATTTTGATTACTTTGGAATTGTTTACAAAGTCCTCTATGATGTTGAAGAAAAGCCCGATAATTATATCCACGGCTTTGACGGTATTATTTACAAAAGTGAAGATATAATAGAAGAAAAATATCTTGAGTTTGCAGAGAACTATTTTGAAAAATATATGACTCACAAAAATATTTTAAACATTCTCGAAAGTCAAGAATTCAGTGAAGAACAAATTAAATTGGTAAACGACCTTGTTAAGAGCAAAACAGTTCTTAAAGGGCTATTTGACAAAATAAAATTTGACGGAACAAATAAAGATATTTTTATCTCAACCATTGAAGAAAACAGGGCGGAAATTATAAAGAATATCTTTAAAAACGGCAATAACCTTTATAAGAATTACTGCAATGAACGACTTATTTTTACCGAAGATAACAGCACTTGCAGACTTAGAGGCTACAATGTTGACAAAGACAGAAAAACAAGTAATCTCGGCTTTTGTTTTTCAAAGGAAAGTTTTGAGAGCAATGATATTTTAGAATTTGATTTTATACCGTTTGCTTTTTCAAATTCTGATATGAGAGAAACTTATTTTGTGAATAACAATTTTTCTGTTAAGTCTTTAACTCAAACAAACTATGCTTTTTCAAATCAACTTAGCAGTACAGAAAATAAAGACGACAAAAACAAACTAATGCTTGTTTTGCAAAATTCAAAGGATTATATAAGCTATGATGTTGAAATTATATCAAAATCACAGGATAAGGCTTATTACGAAACATTCTTTGTACGACTTGAAAGATTAAAAAAGTTAAGAGAATTATCGGGGAAATCATTAAACTTTGTCAAAAAAATCAATGATGATTATTGGTTTAATCTTGAGAAAGAAGTTTATATGCGTTGTCTTAACAATGTGTTGCTTGACGATGTAATTTTAATGATGCTTAAGTTTTATTTTGATGATAATGCCGTTAAAGGCTATATAAAAAGCAGAACCGATATGCTAATAGACATAAATGTATCTTGGAAAGGAAATGAAATTATGGATGAAATTAAGTCAGCAAAAAGTTGTGGATTTTTAACTTCCCAAAAACTAATTGAAATGAAAAGCAGTAATAAAATTAATTCATATAAGCAAAAAATAATCAGTGCTCTTTGCGCACATGATTACGACAGAGCAAAAGAGATTATACTTAGTTTGTCTGCTTATGTCGGAATGGAATTTTCATTTTTCTATACATTTCTTGAAAATGCGGAAGAAAATAAAGATCTTGCATTTGCTTTTGCAAGCGCATTAATTGAAGTAAGCTCAAAAAATAACTAATATAAAGGAGATTTTATTATGAAAAATAAAGCATTAACATTAACTGTAATCGCAAATATGACAAGCAACTACGGCGAAAGCCTCGGTAATATTTCAAGTGTACAAAAGGTATTCAGAGGCGGAAAAGAGTACGCTACAAGAAGTCGTGAGAGCCTTAAAAACGCTATCTGTGTTCAGTCGGGCTTTTATGATGATTTACAGACATCAATCGACGGAGCAATGCAGAAACTTGTTAATGAAGATGTAAATGCCGCAACATGCCGTGCGCTTGAGGGTGGATATATGTCAACAAAAGATGTTACATACATCCGTAACAGTTCTTTCTATCTTACAGACGCTGTTGCTACAGAGCCATTTATTAATGATGCCCGTTTTCACAATAACCTTTACCTTGCAACCAATTATGCTATGGCACATGGTTTAAATGTTCAAAACAATGCAAAGGATTGCGGTCTTATGCCTTATCAGTATGAATATGACAAATCATCTAAAATTTACAGTCTTACAATTGACCTCGAAAAAATCGGTAAGGACGAAAACTTTGGTGCAGAGGCAGATAACGCCGAAAAGTGTGAAAGAGTAATTGCTCTTATTGACGCAGTAGAAAATCTTTCACTTGTTGTTAAGGGAAATCTTGATAACGCAGAGCCGATTTTTGTGGTAGGCGGTCTTTCACCGAGAAAAACACATATTTTTGAAAATGCGGTTTCTGTTTCAGGCAAAAGACTTATTATAGAGCCGATTAAGGAAAAACTTGCTCAAGGTTACAGTTGTGCACTTATGCGTAACGGCGAGCTTTCAAACGAAGATGAAATTGTAAGAGAGCTTAACCCAACAAGCGTAACTGAATTTTTTGAAAATCTCAGAGGTCAGGTTAAAGAGTATTTTTCGGAGTAAGGCGGAATTAATATGAAAGCAATTAGACTTCATATAAAACAAAACAGTGCAAATTACAAAAAAGAAGAAACTGTACAAAACCGTATGACATTTCCTTTACCGCCGTATTCAACTGTTATCGGAGCACTTCATAAGGCTTGCGGTTATACATCTTATCATCCTATGCAAGTAAGCGTACAGGGAAAGTACGGTTCTCTAAAAGCAAAAATGTATAAGGACGATTGTTTTCTTAACAGTCTTAATGATGACAGAAATTTGCTTGTAAAAATGAAAAATCCCGATATGCTTTCAAGTGCATATCAGGTTGTGGCTACTGCACAAAAGGCTCAAGGAAACAGCTTTGAAAAAGGCATTACAATTAATGTAATTAATGAAAAATTGCTTGAAGAATACCGCTTTTTAAAGCGTACAAAACGCAGAATCGACAAGCATAAAAAAATCATTAATAAAATGAAAACTCGGCTCAAAGAAATGAAAGCCGATGAAAATATTTCTGGCGAAGAAGTAAAAGAATTTGATAAGCGTATTAAGCATATAAAGGCTGTGTATGATGAGTACGAAAAGGTAAAGTATACTATTCCGTATTCCCATTTCAGAACCCTTGCAAAAGGCCCTAAGTATTATGAACTTCTCTGCGATATTGAACTTATCATTCATATAGTTGCAGATGAAAATACTATGAATGATATTATGGATAATATCGGAAATCTTACTGCAATCGGCAGAGGAGAGGATTTTGTAGAAGTTCTTGAGTGTGCGGAAACAGAGCTTTTTGATGTTGACGAAGATGTCGATTACGGAGAAGCTGATTTTGATGTTTATATGCCTGTCGAGTATCTCGAAATTAATAAAGACGATATGGATATAATCTCTAAAACGGAAGGCGGATACACAGGCGGTACAAAATATTTAATGCCAAAGGATTACAAAACTGTGCAGTTAAAGGGCGGTATGAGAAAACGAGTGTTTAATCGTGTACCTATTATTTTCTGTCAACTTAACTATATTGAAAACGGTTGTAAAGGCATAATGCTTGACAAAACCGAGAACGGTATATATTCAGTGTTTTTAGCTTGAGGTATTTATAATGAATATAGAAGATAAACTTGCAAAACCCGACAAAACAATAGGACAACATTCAAATGAGCTTATAGAGCAGGCAAAACTGCTCTATAAGCTCGGCTATATAAAATCTGATGATTTATACTCTGATTTACTTGTTTCATGTTTAAAACATGATAACGGTAAGGCAAATTCTCAATTTCAAAAAAGAATTACTAAAGGCGGAAATTTTCAACCTGAACAAGAAATTCCACACAGTATACTTTCGACTTTTTTTATTGATAAATCAGAATGTATAAAACCTATAAGTGTATATTTTGCTGTGCTTTATCATCACTATAACAAAGACTCTCCTGTTACAGTGTTTAAAGAAAACCGTGAGCTTATAGAAAAATTCCTTGCTGAATTTGGCTTTGATACAAACTCTTACAATAAAATGAAGAGAAATATTAAGAAAATCAAAGCTTTATTTGAAACCGAACTTTCTGATGAAGAAAAACAATACGCTGTTTTATTAAAAGGTCTTTTACATAAATGTGATTACAGTGCAAGTGCAGGTCTTGACTGCGAAAAGGTCAACGATTTTTTGACTGATTCTTTAAACAATTGGAAAAATACCCGAAATATACATTACAATGAATTGCAAGAATTTTGCATTAAAAATACCGACAGCAATTTAATTGTAACCGCACCTACAGGTATGGGCAAAACCGAGGCGGGATTGCTTTGGTGCGGGGACAATAAATGTTTTTTCGTTTTGCCGTTAAAAACAGCTATCAATGCGATGTACGAAAGAATTAAAAAACTTTGCGGAGATAATTCTCAAGAAGATTATAAGGAAAGAGTGGCACTTGTTCACTCCGATATGAAATCCTATTATTTGGAAGATTCAATAATTAGCGGAAAAAATTATGATTTTGCGTATGCACAATGCAGTAAACAGCTTGCACTTCCGATTACAATTTGTACGCCTGATCAGATATTTGACTTTGCATTGAAATATGCAGGTTATGAATACAAACTTGCGGTAGCGTCATATTCAAAGTTTATTATTGATGAGATACAGATGTATTCACCTGATGTTTTGGCTGCAATTATTTATGCAATTGAGATGATTCATACTTTGGGTGGTAAAGTGGCTGTAATTACCGCAACTTTGCCTCCGTTTGTAAGAAACGAGATTGAAAAAATACTCGGAACAGATGTAAAAACATCCGATTTTTCTGATAAAGGAAAGCTAAGGCATAATGTAAAAGTATATGAAAAAAACTTGCAGTCTGACGATATTATAAAAATATTTGATGATACAATATGCGATAAAGTAAAAAAATATCTTGTCGTTTGCAATTCAATTGATATTGCAAATAAGATGTACACCGAAATAAAAAATTCGGATATTAACGCAAGTGTAAATCTGTTTCATTCCAATTTTACAAAAAATGACAGAAAAACTAAAGAAAATGCGATTTTGGCAGCCTCTGAAAAAACTAACGAAAGTATGAATATACCTGAAATATGGATTTCAACATCCGTAGTCGAAGCAAGTCTTGACATTGATTTTGATATTCTTATTACCGAGTTATCAGATTTATTTTCCCTGTTCCAACGCTTTGGCAGAGTAAACAGAAAGGGTAATAAAGACTTTTCATCTTACAATTGTTTTGTATTTACTGAAATTCAAGGTAATGCACATCGTTTTGTTGACGATGCTATTCATTCGTTGTCAAAACAGGCAATTTTAAGCGTTGACGGAATTATCTCTGAAGTTCTTAAAAAAGAACTTATAGATGAGTACCTTTCGGTTGAAAAAATCGAAAAATCAAAATATTTTCAAGAATATCGTAAAATTTATAAATATTATAAAGAAAATGTCGATTATCTCTCTCTTAAAAAAGATGGAATAAGAAGTATTGACAGAAGTGACGCTGTGCCGATTGATGTTTATAATCAAAATGAGAGTGCCATAGAAAAAGCTTTGGAAGTTTTAAAATCAGATACTTATTCAAGAGATGATAAACTTAAAGCAAACGAAGAAATACTTGGCTTCACGGTTTCCGTACCTAAATTCAGAATTGACGATTACGAAATAAAAAAATTAAAAATGCCATATACTGAATTACCTGTTATTAACAGCAGTTATGATTCCGAATGCGGCATCAGATTTGATAAGGAAAAGAAAACCAAAAAGCAAGATAAATCTGATGATAACGGAGAACCTGATAATTTTATATGAGGTATGATTATGGACGAAAATAATATTTCGGGTATGCATATTTATTATTACTATGTGTGTAAAAGAAAGCTGTGGTATTTTTCAAACGGTTTGGCAATGGAAAGTGAAAACGAAAATGTCAAAATCGGAAAACTTATAGATGAAACCACTTATAAGCAAAAGAAAAAACATATTATGATCGACAACACAATCAATATTGATTTTATTACCGAGCATAAACTTTTACATGAGGTAAAGAAAAGCAGAAAGATAGAGGAAGCGGGTATTGCTCAACTTAAATACTATCTTTATTATCTGAAAAAGCGTGGGGTAGAGGGAATAAAAGGCAGAATTGATTATCCTTTGCTAAAGCAAAGTCTTAATGTTGAACTTAGCGAAGAAGATGAAAGAGAGCTTGAAAGTGCGGCAGCTGATATAGTAAAAATTATATCGGCTGCTTTGCCGCCAAAATTTAAAAGTAAAAGAATTTGCAAATCATGTGCTTACTATGATTTGTGCTGTATTTGAGGTGATAAAATGCAGGAAAGTTATTACATATATTCGTCAGGCAATTTAACTCAAAAAGACAACACATTAAGATTTACTGCAATTGACGGAAATGTAAAAGATCTTCCGATAGAAAATATTAAAGAAATTTATATTATGAATGAAATAACGGTTACATCTAAATTGCTGAACTTATTTTCAAAATACGGAATACTTGTACATTTCTTCAATTACTATCAATTTTACATAGGAAGTTTTTGCCCAAAGGAAACAAAACTTGCAGGTCAGCTTTTGGTTAAGCAAGTGCTTGCTTACGGCGACTATTCAAACAGATTATCAATAGCAAGAGAATTTATAGTTGCTGCGTCTTATAATATTTACAGAAACTTAAGATACTACAACGGCAGAGGCAAGAATGTGTCAGAGCAAATGGCTGCTATTGAAAATTTGAGGAGGAAACTTGCAGATGTAGAAACCATAGAAGAGTTGATGGGAATTGAAGGCAATATTCGTCAGGAATATTACAAAGCGTGGAATGTAATTATTGATCAAAATATTGAATTTGATAAAAGAGTTTATCATCCTGCCGACAATATGATTAACAGCCTTATTTCATATGTCAATTCTCTTGTATATACAAAAACTCTGGCGGAAATTTATAAAACCCAACTTAATCCTACAATAAGCTATCTTCATCAGCCGGGTACAAGGCGATATTCTCTTGCACTTGATGTTTCGGAAATTTTCAAACCGCTGATTGCGGATCGTCTGATCTTTTCTTTGCTTAATCGAAAACAAATAACAGAAAGCAGTTTTGTAGAAGGACTTAACGGTTTGCAACTTACCGAAAGAGCGTCACGAATAATTACATCTGAATTTGACGAAAAATTAAAGACAACTATTTTTCACAAAGAACTTAATAAAAATGTTTCTTATCAATTCTTAATCAGACTTGAACTTTATAAACTGATAAAGCACATTATAGGAGAAAAAGAATATAAAGGCTTTGAAATGTGGTGGTAAATATTGTATGTAATTCTTGTATATGATATAATATGTGATGAAAGGGGCAGAAAAATACTTCCAAAGGTATTTAAGATTTGCAAAAAATATCTTGTACATATTCAAAACTCTGTTTTTGAAGGAAACTTAAGTAAAGCAAACTCACTTGCTTTGCAAAAAGAACTTGATGTTTATATCAGAAAAGACAAGGATTCGGTAATAATGTTTCATACCCGTGAAGAACGGTGGATGAATAAAGATTTTCTTGGAAAAACGGATGATAAAACATCAAATTTTTTGTAACGCTTTTATTGTCGACCTGACATAGCACAAAACCCCCGGCAGGTTGACAGAACCTAAAAATCAAGTAATCATCGGTATAGTTGCTTTTGATATATTGAAATGGCAGTAGTATTTGATAAATATTTGGTATATCGACAAAACAGCACAGAAAAATGCCGATGATTACTTATCCTTTTATCCCACGGCTATAAATCTATCCATATTGGATTTTAAACCAAGAAAATGACAACAGCTTTGATGATAGTTATTCCTATAAATCTATCCATATTGGATTTTAAACTTCAACACCTCATCTGATGTCTGATAGTTCTTTGTACTATAAATCTATCCATATTGGATTTTAAACAAGTTGAAGTTTTCAAAAGTTACTATACCTTTATGCCTATAAATCTATCCATATTGGATTTTAAACAAAATTTGGGAAGAAAGTAATTGATTATAAAGGAGCTATAAATCTATCCATATTGGATTTTAAACATTTTGTTATCGCAACTATTCAGATTGATAAAATACTATAAATCTATCCATATTGGATTTTAAACAAATCAATAGACATTAACTATTTAAATCGTTGTTTACTATAAATCTATCCATATTGGATTTTAAACACTTTTAATTGTAGTAGCACGATTGACAAAGCAATCTATAAATCTATCCATATTGGATTTTAAACGTAATTTTGAGTGTGGCTGTAACGGCTGACAAAGACTATAAATCTATCCATATTGGATTTTAAACAGAGATTTCACGGCTGAGGGCGAAGATAGTACGCACTATAAATCTATCCATATTGGATTTTAAACTTTATGAACGAAAAAGTAATGACATTTGCAAGGACTCTATAAATCTATCCATATTGGATTTTAAACAAAAGCTAAAAGCGTTAAGACTTGAAAATGGATTACTATAAATCTATCCATATTGGATTTTAAACGTATTATCAATAGCGTATTTTGCACTATGATAAAACCTATAAATCTATCCATATTGGATTTTAAACGCGTTAAGTCGTGCGTCTTTGATTTTCATAGTGACTATAAATCTATCCATATTGGATTTTAAACACAGAAAACATAAGGAGAATAATAGAATGTTCAAGCTATAAATCTATCCATATTGGATTTTAAACAACTCGTCAACTTGCAGATAGAGAAAGTATTTTTCTCTATAAATCTATCCATATTGGATTTTAAACCTGAAACTCTCGCACAGTTCCAGCGGTTCAAAAGCTATAAATCTATCCATATTGGATTTTAAACATAAGAGCGATAATATCTTCCTCCCTTGCTCCTGCCCTATAAATCTATCCATATTGGATTTTAAACTTTGTGATCTGCTCACGAGTAATCTGAGCTACCTTTCTATAAATCTATCCATATTGGATTTTAAATTGTTATCAATTACAGTAACAAATTCGCACTTGGCACTATAAATCTATCCATATTGGATTTTAAATAGTTTTTTATCAATGTCAAACGGATAAAGGCGCAAGCTATAAATCTATCCATATTGGATTTTAAATCTGAAAAACGAAAAAACAATAAAGGTTATTGAGTCCTATAAATCTATCCATATTGGATTTTAAATTAGATTTTGTAAATCTGCGAAATAAGGGGGGTAATCTATAAATCTATCCATATTGGATTTTAAATACTCCAAACTGCCATATATACATAACTGCCGCTTTGCCTATAAATCTATCCATATTGGATTTTAAATTATTTTATCAATCTGAGCAGTTGCGATAACAAAATCTATAAATCTATCCATATTGGATTTTAAATCGAAGTAAAATTTGTGTTTTCACTGCTTACGCTTGTCTATAAATCTATCCATATTGGATTTTAAATCAATATGGTATAATTAGTTCGCATTCCGTGTACGGCTATAAATCTATCCATATTGGATTTTAAATTTTTAACACAACCTTTACATTTTTTCAATTTTATCTCTATAAATCTATCCATATTGGATTTTAAATATAAAAATTCGATTTTGTCAACAAAATAGTAAATAGCTATAAATCTATCCATATTGGATTTTAAATTAGAATTTTAAAAATTCTAATTGTTCAAGCGGATTCTATAAATCTATCCATATTGGATTTTAAATGTCCGCAGTTCAGAGGCTTGTGCTAAATATATAACCTATAAATCTATCCATATTGGATTTTAAATTTATTTGTATTATTTCGTCTGTGTTTTTCTCTGTTTCTATAAATCTATCCATATTGGATTTTAAATGCCAATATGGCACAGTAGTGTATCCGTCAAGTTGTACCTATAAATCTATCCATATTGGATTTTAAATGACGTTGAAGAGAACCCATCTTGGAAGTTGACTAACTATAAATCTATCCATATTGGATTTTAAATGAAGATGACACTTTCAAATGGTGGTGGGAGGAAGATCTATAAATCTATCCATATTGGATTTTAAATAATGTCCCTATAAAATATAAAATAAAAATTTTGTTGCTATAAATCTATCCATATTGGATTTTAAATGCCTCAATATGGTTGTTAATTTCTTTGTCTATTGCTCTATAAATCTATCCATATTGGATTTTAAATTTTACTAGGTCTGTTAAAGTCTATACTTATGATGTCTATAAATCTATCCATATTGGATTTTAAATACATTTAAAATGTATTTGTCTTATGACGATTGGTACACTATAAATCTATCCATATTGGATTTTAAATTTAAATCACGCTACTGACATTTTAAATGCGCCCCGTCTATAAATCTATCCATATTGGATTTTAAATTATGCACCGAACGGCGAAAAATATGGTATAGCTTATCTATAAATCTATCCATATTGGATTTTAAATGTACTATTCTTTCAGCCGCACTCTGCGGTCACTCCTATAAATCTATCCATATTGGATTTTAAATATTTTTTTGTTGATTTTCACACTTGTTAAATTTTTCTATAAATCTATCCATATTGGATTTTAAATATGCGAAAATTCAAAAAAATTGACATTATAGATTATGCTATAAATCTATCCATATTGGATTTTAAATATATTTCGTTTGCGTACGGAATGAGTAAAGGAAAATACTATAAATCTATCCATATTGGATTTTAAATCTGTCCTGCCGTGATACTTTCAATATCGTGCGGCGCCTATAAATCTATCCATATTGGATTTTAAATAGAATATAACAAAAATTGATTATAGTTATATTTATTCTATAAATCTATCCATATTGGATTTTAAATGCTTATCCCTTTGATTTTTTCAATTTCTTTTTCGTCTATAAATCTATCCATATTGGATTTTAAATTGCGTTGCAATGGTATGACATTGACCTTGAAAATGCTATAAATCTATCCATATTGGATTTTAAATACCGAGAGGCAAGCTGTAATTACGGTATCGGTCACGCTATAAATCTATCCATATTGGATTTTAAATTATGGTTTTGGAATTGGTTTTGCACTTTATACTTGCTATAAATCTATCCATATTGGATTTTAAATCTACATTCAAGCACATAAAAACTGTCACGCTGATACTATAAATCTATCCATATTGGATTTTAAATGCTTTGCAGCGGAAGCCGGTGCTGCTGCGGGTTCATCTATAAATCTATCCATATTGGATTTTAAATGAGCAATGTTCGTTCTTGCTCTTGTTATGATTTCACTATAAATCTATCCATATTGGATTTTAAATAATTCTATACCTTCAAGGACTTCATCAGAATCGACTTCTATAAATCTATCCATATTGGATTTTAAATTCGGTTTAGCAATTTTCGGTGCAATTATTGCAATCACTATAAATCTATCCATATTGGATTTTAAATTCTGTTGTCGGTTTGGATCAATTAGTCGATTGCGAGGCTATAAATCTATCCATATTGGATTTTAAATACAACAAGAGATATTTTGTAGTTAATTTTCAAGACACTATAAATCTATCCATATTGGATTTTAAATAGTTTTTTATCAATGTCAAACGGATAAAGGCGCAAGCTATAAATCTATCCATATTGGATTTTAAATCTGAAAAACGAAAAAACAATAAAGGTTATTGAGTCCTATAAATCTATCCATATTGGATTTTAAATTAGATTTTGTAAATCTGCGAAATAAGGGGGGTAATCTATAAATCTATCCATATTGGATTTTAAATACTCCAAACTGCCATATATACATAACTGCCGCTTTGCCTATAAATCTATCCATATTGGATTTTAAATTATTTTATCAATCTGAGCAGTTGCGATAACAAAATCTATAAATCTATCCATATTGGATTTTAAATCGAAGTAAAATTTGTGTTTTCACTGCTTACGCTTGTCTATAAATCTATCCATATTGGATTTTAAATCAATATGGTATAATTAGTTCGCATTCCGTGTACGGCTATAAATCTATCCATATTGGATTTTAAATTTTTAACACAACCTTTACATTTTTTCAATTTTATCTCTATAAATCTATCCATATTGGATTTTAAATATAAAAATTCGATTTTGTCAACAAAATAGTAAATAGCTATAAATCTATCCATATTGGATTTTAAATTAGAATTTTAAAAATTCTAATTGTTCAAGCGGATTCTATAAATCTATCCATATTGGATTTTAAATGTCCGCAGTTCAGAGGCTTGTGCTAAATATATAACCTATAAATCTATCCATATTGGATTTTAAATTTATTTGTATTATTTCGTCTGTGTTTTTCTCTGTTTCTATAAATCTATCCATATTGGATTTTAAATGCCAATATGGCACAGTAGTGTATCCGTCAAGTTGTACCTATAAATCTATCCATATTGGATTTTAAATGACGTTGAAGAGAACCCATCTTGGAAGTTGACTAACTATAAATCTATCCATATTGGATTTTAAATGAAGATGACACTTTCAAATGGTGGTGGGAGGAAGATCTATAAATCTATCCATATTGGATTTTAAATAATGTCCCTATAAAATATAAAATAAAAATTTTGTTGCTATAAATCTATCCATATTGGATTTTAAATGCCTCAATATGGTTGTTAATTTCTTTGTCTATTGCTCTATAAATCTATCCATATTGGATTTTAAATTTTACTAGGTCTGTTAAAGTCTATACTTATGATGTCTATAAATCTATCCATATTGGATTTTAAATACATTTAAAATGTATTTGTCTTATGACGATTGGTACACTATAAATCTATCCATATTGGATTTTAAATTTAAATCACGCTACTGACATTTTAAATGCGCCCCGTCTATAAATCTATCCATATTGGATTTTAAATTATGCACCGAACGGCGAAAAATATGGTATAGCTTATCTATAAATCTATCCATATTGGATTTTAAATGTACTATTCTTTCAGCCGCACTCTGCGGTCACTCCTATAAATCTATCCATATTGGATTTTAAATATTTTTTTGTTGATTTTCACACTTGTTAAATTTTTCTATAAATCTATCCATATTGGATTTTAAATATGCGAAAATTCAAAAAAATTGACATTATAGATTATGCTATAAATCTATCCATATTGGATTTTAAATATATTTCGTTTGCGTACGGAATGAGTAAAGGAAAATACTATAAATCTATCCATATTGGATTTTAAATACGCTCTCAACAATCGGTGTTTTCAATCGTAGTTATGCTATAAATCTATCCATATTGGATTTTAAATATCAGAACGCAGACAAGCGTTGAAAATACAAATTTCCTATAAATCTATCCATATTGGATTTTAAATTGTTGATTACCTATTTCAGCTTCAGTACCAAAAACTCTATAAATCTATCCATATTGGATTTTAAATGTGTTCGAGTTCAAATCTCATCTGCTCTGCTCGTTTACTATAAATCTATCCATATTGGATTTTAAATTTAAAAAATATCATAGAATGTCAGAGCTTTGTACACTATAAATCTATCCATATTGGATTTTAAATTATTGCGGTAATTTGACCATACAACCGCAAGAATTCCTATAAATCTATCCATATTGGATTTTAAATAACGATATTGACTGCGTGTTCGATTTAGGTTCAACCTATAAATCTATCCATATTGGATTTTAAATGCATATTTATAAAAAACTCTCTCATTATTTTACTTTCTATAAATCTATCCATATTGGATTTTAAATTAGAATTTTAAAAAATTCTAATTGTTAGCTACTCAACTATAAATCTATCCATATTGGATTTTAAATTATCCGAACGGATAAACTTTGATTTCACCTTGTTGCTATAAATCTATCCATATTGGATTTTAAATGTTTTGCCTTTCGGTATTTTCAAATTTGAATTGAACCTATAAATCTATCCATATTGGATTTTAAATAAAATTTTTTATAGTAATGCTGTCATATGTATAAACTATAAATCTATCCATATTGGATTTTAAATTCAAAAAGTTCATACCTTGCCCAGCTTGTCACCCACCTATAAATCTATCCATATTGGATTTTAAATTGCATTTTTGAAGTTATGTTTACTAATTTAAAAGCACTATAAATCTATCCATATTGGATTTTAAATCCGTTATCCTCAAACATTCTACAGCCGGAGCCCGACCTATAAATCTATCCATATTGGATTTTAAATCATATTTAACATAGTTCGGGAATTTTTAAGCGTTACTATAAATCTATCCATATTGGATTTTAAATTACAAAATACAATCACTCCATAAAGAGCAAAAGCACTATAAATCTATCCATATTGGATTTTAAATAAGCAACAAGTAATTAATACGACAAATATCGTTGTGCTATAAATCTATCCATATTGGATTTTAAATGTTCCCTGGTGGGTCGAGGGCAACGCCCTCGGTCTACTATAAATCTATCCATATTGGATTTTAAATGTGTAAAGTTTATGCGAATGGTGTCGCAAAGTTCCAACTATAAATCTATCCATATTGGATTTTAAATGAGGCAGATTTGTATAACACAATGCTCGGCAACTACTATAAATCTATCCATATTGGATTTTAAATTTGTTGCTTTGCAATAATCACAATGTTCGCATCTTTCCTATAAATCTATCCATATTGGATTTTAAATAATAAACTTCTTGCAATTGTGAGCCGCACGCTTAATCTATAAATCTATCCATATTGGATTTTAAATCCCATCTTACCTTTACTGTGTCGACAGTAATTTTCCTATAAATCTATCCATATTGGATTTTAAATTTGCGTTAAAACCGTTTTCTTGCAAGACTGCGTCAACTATAAATCTATCCATATTGGATTTTAAATTAATTCTGCTTGATTTCAGAAACGAGCTCACTTGGACTATAAATCTATCCATATTGGATTTTAAATATTTGCGCCATTGTATCTGACAGTTGCTGATGTGCTCTATAAATCTATCCATATTGGATTTTAAATTTGGTATAGTTATGCTGATAGCGTCGATGATGCAGACTATAAATCTATCCATATTGGATTTTAAATCTTGCTGATGCTCTTAACTGGATGGGCGTATCTGAGGCTATAAATCTATCCATATTGGATTTTAAATGCTCTCAACAAATATAATTGCATTCTTTAGTTTGACTATAAATCTATCCATATTGGATTTTAAATTGTCAATCAAGCGGTAAAGTTCTATTGCAGAGCTTATCTATAAATCTATCCATATTGGATTTTAAATTCGAAGAGTCACGCAATGCAGATTACACACTAAGTGCTATAAATCTATCCATATTGGATTTTAAATTAACATTTTCAAAAACATTTTCGTTAAATATGATGTCTATAAATCTATCCATATTGGATTTTAAATGGCAAAGGTAAAACAATGTGTATGAGTAAATACCTCTATAAATCTATCCATATTGGATTTTAAATATAAACGACATCCCAACATTCGTCCACTATTGCACTTCTATAAATCTATCCATATTGGATTTTAAATAGCACAAGGTTAATTCTGTCGATAATCTTGGTTTTCTATAAATCTATCCATATTGGATTTTAAATCAGCACGGCAACTGGCACAATATTTTTGACTTGCGGCTATAAATCTATCCATATTGGATTTTAAATCAACTTGTCAGATACAAGATTAAAGATTTAAAGACTATAAATCTATCCATATTGGATTTTAAATAAGCAACTTAATACTACAAATATCGTTGTGTCAAACTATAAATCTATCCATATTGGATTTTAAATTAACTCTGCTGGAACAACTACTCAACCCAGTTCAGACTATAAATCTATCCATATTGGATTTTAAATTAATAAATACAGAGCTATCAAAAAATGATGTGTTAAACTATAAATCTATCCATATTGGATTTTAAATAGAAATGTTAAAGGTTCGAATGAATTAAGTAACTGCTCTATAAATCTATCCATATTGGATTTTAAATTCTGTTGCGACTACTTCAAGTTTTATTGATTTTAACCTATAAATCTATCCATATTGGATTTTAAATAAATATAAGCTATTGCTTGCAGAGGACAAGGCATACTATAAATCTATCCATATTGGATTTTAAATGTGACATCATGATTAACAGTTTGAATTTGCTAAAACTATAAATCTATCCATATTGGATTTTAAATCTCTTGAAGCAGAGGTAACGCACATTACCTCAAACATCTATAAATCTATCCATATTGGATTTTAAATATTAAAACAGGCGCAAGCATTACGATTCGCAATTGTGCTATAAATCTATCCATATTGGATTTTAAATGCCTTAACTGATGAGGATTTCATACGCTCTACAAGCTATAAATCTATCCATATTGGATTTTAAATTAGGAAAATATAGCCCCTGTGAAGCGGTGCATCACCTATAAATCTATCCATATTGGATTTTAAATATAAAAAAAATTCAATCAAGGAGGCAACAAAATGACTATAAATCTATCCATATTGGATTTTAAATAAAACACTTGATGATATCGAGAATTATATAAACCGTCTATAAATCTATCCATATTGGATTTTAAATTTGTAGTTGACAATGCTCAACGATTTTTCTCTTTTCTATAAATCTATCCATATTGGATTTTAAATTAGCTCTGATATGCTCAAGGCTGTTTGTATCTGTACTATAAATCTATCCATATTGGATTTTAAATGATAATTCTAAGTACTTCTTCATAAATAATGACGGCTATAAATCTATCCATATTGGATTTTAAATAAAACGCAAATTTAAAAATCGGAGTGTATTGGTACACTATAAATCTATCCATATTGGATTTTAAATAATGGAACATTAGAATATACAATCGTAAAAAGAAATGCTATAAATCTATCCATATTGGATTTTAAATTTTAATCTCTTATACTACAGATAAACTACAGATTTTCTATAAATCTATCCATATTGGATTTTAAATTAAAAATGTCCCCTTATTAGTAAGATTTAACAATACTATAAATCTATCCATATTGGATTTTAAATAGAGTTCAACAAGATTTCTTTCGTTAATCTTTTCAATCTATAAATCTATCCATATTGGATTTTAAATTAACGAAAGTAAACCATATTATCGGAAGTATATTGACTATAAATCTATCCATATTGGATTTTAAATTATATTTTTATATTGTCAAGCATAGAAAGAGAAAACTATAAATCTATCCATATTGGATTTTAAATCTGACAAATATTTGCATTGTGTCATTACTTCGCAACTATAAATCTATCCATATTGGATTTTAAATATGCGGTATATCATCCGACTTGTTACGCTCAGCAGCTATAAATCTATCCATATTGGATTTTAAATAAAGCGTCTTTATAGTAATAGTATTACTATTCACTCTATAAATCTATCCATATTGGATTTTAAATTAGTTCACATATTAACTATTGCATTTAGTTGATATGCTATAAATCTATCCATATTGGATTTTAAATCGGCACTCCTTACGAGCAACTATCAGTCAATGATTGCTATAAATCTATCCATATTGGATTTTAAATGAAAATTACGGCGCAACTGTCGGATATGCTTGTAGCCTATAAATCTATCCATATTGGATTTTAAATAATTTTTTAAGTCAGTGAACAGATTATCAACAAGTCTATAAATCTATCCATATTGGATTTTAAAGATTATCAAGACTTATGAATTTCAATACACTTCTGCTATAAATCTATCCATATTGGATTTTAAAGGTTATTAACTTTTTATTTGGTGATGATTATGTAAAACTATAAATCTATCCATATTGGATTTTAAAGGGTGAATGGTATCAAAATGAGGGTTTAGGTGGTTATTCTATAAATCTATCCATATTGGATTTTAAAGCCGTATATTTAGGTATATTTGGTATATAATTTTGTCTATAAATCTATCCATATTGGATTTTAAAGACTAATGGTTTTAATTTTGTTCGTAAAGATGTATCCTATAAATCTATCCATATTGGATTTTAAATAGAATCACTGTATCCTGACCGCCCGAATTGTCGAGCCTATAAATCTATCCATATTGGATTTTAAATTTTAAAGCTGATGTTTACGGCAGGTGGTGGCTCGAACTATAAATCTATCCATATTGGATTTTA
>ENA-OPCX01000443-OPCX01000443.1-human-gut-metagenome-genome-assembly--contig:-NODE-443-length-21606-cov-3.046726_pt1 | contig 21606 bp, 15 predicted proteins | sample MGYA00241570_ERZ501491 | MGnify/ENA primary metagenome ERZ501491 (study PRJEB25962, sample SAMEA2042620) | human gut metagenome | biome: human gut; feature: human-associated habitat; material: faeces... | reverse complement strand
CTGAAAGCCGTGACTTTCGTTGCCGCTGAAGATGCCAACATCAAGTCTGTTAAAGACGTCAAAGGCAAGACGATTAACCTCGGTGACCCGGGCTCCGGCAACCGCATTAACTCCACCGATATCTTCAACGCTGTCGGCATCGTTCCGGGGAAAGATTTTCGTGACGAAAAACTGAAGCCCGCCGACGCGCCCAGAATTCTTCAGGACGGACGTATTGACGGATTCTTCTACACCGTGGGCCATCCGAACGGCAACATCAAGGAAGCAACCGCCGGCAAGCGCAAAGTCCGCATTGTCCCGATTACCGAAGCCGAAGTCGCTTCTCTGCTTAAGGAAGCTCCTTATTACAGCATGACGGAAATCCCGATGGATCAGTATCCGGACGCCGTCAATGCTAAGGACAAAGTTAAGACCGTCGGCATGCTCGCAACTCTGGTGACCTCCGCCGATACACCGGACGACGTTGTTTATGCCGTCACGAAAGAAGTGATGACCAATCTCGATCAGTTCCGCAAACTGCATCCGGCTCTTGCCAACCTGACAGCAGAAAGCATGCTTCAGGGGCTGACCGCTCCGATCCATCCGGGCGCTCTCAAGTACTACAAAGAAGCAGGTCTTGTGAAGTAATACAGCTTTAAATGATGCAAAGACTCGGGACTCCGGGTCTTTGCGAACCTCATTAGAGGCTCGTTAAGAAGTAAAAAGGAGTCAACATGACGGACAAATCGAACACAGAAATGCTGCTGCCGCAGGCGGGTATTCCGGGCTACATTCCGCAGCCTAAGAAGAACGCCTCCGAAGACGTAATCGGCGAATATAAGAAACAGGTCCAGCAGCTTGGGGATAAAGGTCTTAAAGAAGATAAGACCGGGCTCTCAGCTAAGCTGACATACATCGTCGCGCTGGCTTGGGCCTTTTTCCAGATGTCCACCGCTTCCTGGCTGCTGTTGGACTCTTTATATGTCAAGGCCTTCCACTTGGCTTTTGCGCTTGCACTGATTTATCTCAATCTCCCGACGCTTAAGTCCGAACTTAAGTCTCGCTGGGACCTCAGAATTCTACTGGCAATGAAACGCGTGACGATCGTCGACTGGATGATCGGCATCGTCGGCGTTATCGGCGCCTTATACATTGTGATTGATTACGCCGGTATTTCCGAGCGTCCCGGCATGCCGATCGGACGCGACTTGATCTTCGGCGTGATTTTGATTGTTCTCATGCTGGAAGCTACCCGCCGCGTTTTAGGGCCTGCGCTTCCGATTATCTGCGGCGCCTTCATCGCATACGTCTTTTTAGGTCCGTATCTGCCGGATGTGGTTGCTTTTAAAGGTGCAACACTCTCCCGCTTTATCTCCCAGATCACGATGGACACACAGGGCATTTACGGTGTCCCGCTGCACGTGTCCGCAACCGTTGTGTTCCTCTTTGTGATGTTCGGTACGATGCTTGACAGAGCGGGCGGAGGTGCGTTCTTTACACGTCTTGCGATTTCCGGTCTGGGTCAGTACCGCGGCGGCGCGGCTAAGGCGGCCGTTGTGAGTTCTGCGCTCTCCGGTATGGTTTCCGGATCTTCCATTGCAAACGTCGTGACGACCGGAACGTTTACGATTCCCCTGATGAAGCGTCTCGGTTATCCGGCTACCAAAGCCGCAGCCATTGAAGTTGCTTCTTCCGTGAACGGCCAGTTAGCACCTCCGGTTATGGGTGCAGCAGCCTTCATTATTGCCGAATACGTTAACGTTCCTTATGTTGAAGTCGCAAAGGCCGCTGCCATTCCTGCGTTTGCTTCCTACATCGCTTTGCTGTGGATTACCCATATCGAAGCCTGTAAGCTGGGTCTGAAAGGACTTCCCAAGAAGGAACTGCCGAAGTTCTTCGTGGAACTTAAAAACGGTCTTCATTATTTAATTCCGCTTGCTGTTCTCATTTGGGAACTGGTAGTGGAAATGCACTCCGCTGAACTCTCCGTTTTCCGCGCCATTATTGTGCTCGCCATCATCATGGTTCTCCAGCCGGTTGCGATCGCTACAGTTCATGACGCAGATCTCTGGGCAGCGTTCAAATTCGGCATTAAGAACACACTGAACTCCATGGCCGCCGGTGCTAACAATATGGCCGGTGTCGCTCTGGCAACCGCCTCCGCAGGCATCATCGTCGGCTGCGTCTCTTTAGGTTTAGGTCAGCAGATCACGTCCTTCGTCGAAGCGCTTTCCATGGGCAACATCTTCCTGATGATCATCATTACCGCAGTTGCCAGTCTGCTTCTGGGTATGGGTCTACCGACAACAGCTAACTACATCATCATGGCCTCTCTAACAGCCCCTGTGATCGTAACCTTGGCTACCGGACTGACTCTGCATGGTCAGGAAATTGCGATTCCGCTGATCGCTGCTCATCTGTTCTGCCTGTACTTCGGTATCCTGGCTGACGATACACCTCCGGTCGGCTTGGCAGCTTACGCAGGTGCTGCGATTGCAAAGGCGAACCCGATTTCCGTCGGCGTCCAGGGCTTCCTCTACGATATTCGTACAGCCATCATCCCGGTATTCTTCCTCTTCAATTCCGACATTCTTCTGATCGGTATTGAATCTCTGCCGGTGAGCCTGTTGATCTTTGCAATGACAGGCTTGGGTATGGTTGCGGTCTCCTCCGCGATCCAGGGCTGGCTGATCGATAAGGTCAATATCCTTGAAAGACTTATCCTTGTTGCTACTACTGTCGTTCTGATGTTCCCCGCTCTCATTTCCGGCTACGTCCTTCCGTATGAACAGCGTTGGTGGGGCTACCTTGTCGGTATCGCGCTCTTCGGTATTGCTTTCCTCTCTCAGAAAGTACGCTACGGCGCTAAGAAAAAGAACACGGCTGCAGCGGCCGAAACCGATGAGGAGTTAGCCGTTTCATAGAATTTCCTAGTGTTCATTCGACCTTGTCCGTCGAATATTTGGCCGCGGACCCCCTTCACCGCGGTCTTTTTTTATCTTCAGCCGGCCGAGACGAAGCAAAGAAAAATCCCGAGCCTCTTGCAAAGCTCGGGATTTGCGTTAAACCGCTAAATCAAGCGATTAGACCCAGCCTTTCTGGCGGAATTCTTTGAGTTTTTCTACAAAGTAACGCATTTCAGCAGGTGTACCGAGAGAAATACGGCACCACTGAACAGCAGGCGGGAAGGGACGGCCGACGAGAATGTGTTCGGCTTTCATTCTGTCTGCAAAGGGTTTCAGCGGAGCTTTCAGATCAATGAAAACGAAATTGGTCTGGCTCGGCAGATAAGGAATGTTGAGTTCCTTTAGAGCCTTGTAGAGGATCTCACGAGCTTCGTCATTGCTTTCCTTGGATTCTTTTAAGAATTCCTTGTCGTTGAGTTCGCTCAGCGCGGCAGCCAGGGTTGTCTGGTTCATCATGACTTCGTAGGCGACATGGTCACGAATCTTATTGATAACCTTAACGTCGCCGACGGCATAGCCCAAACGCATACCGGCCATTGCGAAGATCTTGGAGAAGGTCTTCAGGACGACCAAGTTGTCAAAGCCCTGACGGACGAGTTCACAGCAGGACTTAAAGGACGGATCGTTGACGAACTCGGCATAGGCCTCGTCGAGAATGAAGAAGGTATTCTTCGGCTGAGATTTGATCCAGTTGAAGATTTCGTTGCTGTCGGCAATCGTAGAGGTCGGGTTGTTCGGGTTGACGAGATAAACCAGAACGCGGTGTTTCTTAGCCTCGGCGGCTGCTACTTTGCGCAGAGCGGCAAGGTCGATGCTCCAATCGGGACCCATCTTGACGTTCTTAACGAGGATGTTATTGCGTTTGGCAACATCGGCACCGTCGCCGTAAGTCAGCTCAGGCTGAACCAAAACCGTGTTCTTTGTTGCTTCGGCTTCAATGGTGGCGCGAATGGCTTCAGCGGAACCGTGTGTCAGAAGCACTTCATCAGGTTTGACGTCCATGAATTTAGCCAAATCTTTTTTGAAGGCGATGACCTGTGCGAAGGGATAGCGAGAGCCGTACATAGCAGCTTTGGCGATGGCTTCTTTGGCTTTTTCGCTCATGCCCAGCGGGTTTTCGTTAAAGCACAGCAGCATGGGTTTCTGAGCCGTGGGTTCGACAAACTTCGGCTGAGCAGCGACAGCGGCTGTTGTTCCGAGGGAAGAGAGAGCAGCTCCGGCGCCGACCAGACGGAAGAGTTGTCTGCGATTCAGGGTCATGAAAAATCTCCTATGATGTTATTAATAGTTACTGACAATTATTGTCAATTAATCGGCAGTACGGGGAAAATTTACTAGGAAATTCGCATGATTGGAATATCTTTTGCGGATTTTTGACCTGAAGAAAGAAAAAACCAGTGATTTGTTTGTTTCTATGGTTACGACATAAGGTCAGCCACCTTCAGAGCTCTAATCCTCCAGGCTTTCCAGCAACCGGGAAAAAAGCAATCCGTCTCAGGAAGGAAAGCAATGTAGATTGAATGTTCGTCAAATGTTGTTATTTTTGGTAGGGACTGTTTCGCTTGGTTGAGTCAGGCAATCGTCAAAACCTCGAACTAAATCATCCGACGAAACACCAAGTAGTGATCCTTGCGAGAGGCGCTTTAGGTCCGTTAAATGGTTTAAATCGTTGAGAAGGCATGTCTGTCTGAAGTCAGTAACGCCAGTTATGAGTAAAAACCGAAAAGCCCCGTCATTGGATTTCAAAAGCGCGTAGAACTCAGACAAGACGTATCCGACATCTCGGTATAACTTTTCATTGCTCATGCTATAAGTTAGCGGGAAGTCGTAATCAACGATGAGGAGAACCAAAGTGCAGGGAGGAATTGTCTTTAACCATCGAGACAGCTGGCTAAAAACCGATGTTCCTTCCTTGTCATAGGAGAAGCCAACCGACCTGAAGCTATCAATCAAAAAATCAGTTGAAGCCTTGCGGAACTCAAAGATCCCGGAGGACGGTTTGAGATTGGAAAAATCCAGCCGAACAACTTTGTAGTTCTGTTTATCTATCCGCAAATTCTCGACTGCAAAGTCTCCAGATGCTTTAAGACCGTTCTTGAACAAAATTTTCAAGGCGGAAGTCAAAAAAGAATTTCCGGATTCTTGTGAAAAAGAGAGGAACCATCTCGCGGGATAGCTAGCCAGTTTGTTAAGGATGTCTGTCTTATCCATTCACACCTCATCTAATTTTGTCTTAGAGAACGGAAGGGCGGTATTGCAATGAAAAGAAGTTTCCGGCTTTTCTTGTTATCTCTTCGACAGTGTTCGTATTTAATGAATTTCGGAGGCCTGAAGACTTGAATCGCCAAATCGCGGCAGCTAAAACGGCATACAACCTATGCCGATCAATTTGATGGTTCAAGATATGCAAAAAGCCCGAAATTTGTACTTTCGAGCTTTGGAGAGAAGGTCAAAAACAGTTATTCGGCTTTAGTTTCCGGAGCAACATAGCCTTCAGGGTGGGCCACGCCTTCGCCGAAGAAATGAGCTTCGATCTGGTCCATCAGCCATTTGCGGGCTCTCGGATCAGCCATGGAAAGGCGGTTTTCGTTAACGATCATAGTCTGAAGATGCTTCCACTGTTCCCAAGCTTCTTTGGAAACATTATTGTAGATTTTCATGCCCAGGGCGCCGGGAAGAGGCGGGTAGTCCAGGCCTTCGGCTTCGCGGCCGAGTTTTACGCAGTTAACCATGTGTGCCATTGGTGTACTCCTAATCATTTATCTCAAAATTGTTTTTCAAGTCTACAAGCATTGGACGCCGCTGACCTAAAGATCTTTTATGAAGATTTGTGAACGACGCTGCCAGTTATACAAACGCCGCTTTTCAATCGGCAAATCGTCAACGCCGGCAGGACGGAATCCGCGTTTTAAGAACCAGTGCATAGTTCTTGTGGTCAGAACAAACAGGCGGTTTAATCCGGCTTTGCGAGCCTGGTTTTCAATGTGGCGAAGCAAACGCTCTCCGTCACCAAAACCCTGGTAGGCGACATCAACGGTCAGCGCAGCCATTTCTCCGAGTTTTTCCTCCGGGAACTGATAAAGCGCGGCACTGCCGTAAATGACGCCGTCGTGCTCGAGAACAGTGAAGTGCGAGATGTCGCGTTCAAGTTTCTCGCGGGGCCGTTTGACAAGGGTTCCGTCCTCTTCAAGCGGTTCAAGCAGTTTGATCAGGCCGGAGACGTCGTCAGAGGTCGCCTGGCGCAGAGACTCCAGATTTTCCATCGTCATCATTGTACCGACGCCGTCGTGAGTGAAGAGTTCGGCCAGAAGTCCGCCGTCCATTGCGTAAGGCACGATGTGAACGCGTTCGACGCCGTGTTCAAGAGCCTTCAAGGCAAACGTCAGGTTGTAGATATCCTCTTCGTCGACAAGCTTGTCGTTAATGAACTCTCGAGCGTCTTCCGCGGTAAGTTCCGTGACCACTTCATCAAAGCGTCTGACACCGTCAACGTTGGTGAGCAGAATTAGCTTGTCAGCCTTAAGGGCGCCGGCAATGGAAGCCGCCAAATCTTCGCTCGTCAGATTGAAAGCTTCGCCCGTCGGAGAGAAACCGAGCGGCGAAATCAAAACGATCCTTCCTCCGTCGAGTTCCCGATGAATCGCTTCGCTGTCAACCTTGCGAACGACGCCGGTGAACTTAAAGTCCACGCCGTCGATGATGCCTAAAGGACGGGCAATCACGAAGTTTCCGCTGACGACTCGGCATTGGCTGTGGGCCATCGGAGTGTTCGGTAAGCCCTGAGAGAAGGCGGCTTCAATATCGAGGCGCGCTTCACCTGCCGCTTCTTTGACGCAGACGAGCGCATCGGCGTCGTCACGCGAATGCCGTTGACGTACTGAGACTCGATGGCTTTGAGCGACATCAGCTCTTCCACTTGGGGCCGAACGCCGTAAACCAGGACGATTCGTGCGCCGATCGCAGAGATCATGCTGATGTCAGCAATCAAGCTGGAAAAATGTTCTTGAAGGATGGTTTCTCCGGCGAGATCGATGACGATCGTTTTGCCGCGAATGGAATGAATATGCGGTGCGACGCTTCTGAACCATTCCACCCAGGAGTCCATTGAAACCGGAACAATCGGGGATTCTTTGTTTTCTTCTGACATGTCCGTTGAATTAAGAAGGGCTTCAAGTAGTTATTGCTGAAATTTTAATATTTGAGAGGCCGTAATTTTCTCGGAGAAAACGAGCATTGTCTCGATGGTTTCGGAGAAATTTGTTCAAATTGGGACAGTTGGCAGAAGCATTTTTTTGTTTAGAAATAAATAGCTTCGAAAATTTCGAGCAGAAAAAGCCTAAAAAGTTCTATCCTTAACGAACTTTAGAATGAGATATAAGAACCTGGAACTATGGCAGGCGATTTAAGAGATTTAAAAGCAAAGTTACTCGAAGCACAAAAAGCAGAGAAGAAGCCGCAGGCGGTTTCTCAAAAACAAGAGCCTCCGCGCACCAAATTAACATTGAAGAAGCAAACTCCGGCAGCGTCATCCGGAGCATCAGCCGCACCTAAATCTGTAGACGTGAAGCCGCAGCTGCAAAAGAAAAAACCGTCAGAGCCTTCCAAGCGTCCGGCGCCTAAAGGCAAAGGAACTTCTTTAAAAGGCTTTTCAGATTTGAGAGCGCTGCGTAATCAAATCAACGCACCGCAGGAACAGAAGGACAAAAACGAGCCCCAGAAACCTGTTGCCTCCGAGAAGAAGTCCTCCAGAGTGCTTGTTAAAGTAGGAAACGAGGTGCTCCGCAACGTGCCGCCTAAACTCGAGCTGCAGGAAAGCCTTCCTGTCAGCGAACGCGCTGACGAAATCGCCGAGGCGATTAAAAATAACCAAGTCGTGATTGTTTCCGGTGAAACCGGCTCCGGCAAAACCACTCAGCTTCCTAAAATTGCGATGATGGTCGGAAGAGGGCAGAAGGGGCTGATCGGTCACACGCAGCCTCGGCGTATTGCCGCGACTTCGATTGCTAAGCGTATTTCCGAAGAAATGGGCGCCGAAGTCGGCCAAGTCGCCGGATACAAGATTCGTTTTAAAGACGAATTAGAGCCGGGCGCAACGATCAAATTAATGACCGACGGCATCCTGCTGGCAGAGACTCAGCGCGACAGACTGCTTAAAGCCTACGATACGATCATTATCGACGAGGCGCACGAACGCAGTTTGAACATCGACTTTCTCTTGGGCTACCTTCGAGAAATTCTCCCCAAACGCCCGGACCTTAAACTCATTATTACGTCCGCGACGATTGACTCGGAGCGATTTGCCAAACATTTTGAGGACGTCAATAAGAAGCCCGTTCCGATTATTAATGTCTCGGGCCGTCTCTATCCGGGCCAAGTTCGTTATCGTCCGGTCCAAGATGAAGAAGAAAATGACGACCGCACGCTGATGCAGGCTATTGCCGATGCATGTGATGAACTGATGGGTGCAGGCAGCGGCGATATTCTGGTCTTCCTGCCCGGCGAACGTGAGATTAGAGAAGCAGCCGAAGCCTTGTCTCCGGCTGCACGAAAAGGCGTTGAGATTCTTCCGCTCTTTTCCCGCTTAAGCATTGAAGAGCAGGACCGCATCTTTAAGACAGACGGCCGTCGCCGTATTGTGCTTGCGACCAATATTGCAGAAACCTCTTTGACGGTCCCGGGCATCCGATACGTCGTGGACACGGGACTCGCTCGCGTGAAGCGTTACTCCTACCGCAATAAAGTTGAGCAGCTTCAAATTGAACCCATCAGTCAGGCAGCGGCAAAACAGCGTGCCGGTCGATGCGGTCGTGTAGCGAACGGTATTTGTATTCGACTCTACGATGAGAAGGATTTCGAAAAGCGCCCCGAATTTACGGATCCGGAAATTCTGAGAAGCTCCTTGGCAACCGTGATTCTCCGCATGAAGTCGCTGCATCTGACAGATGTTCGCGAGTTCCCGTTTGTCCAGGCACCGCTTCAGCGCGCGATTACTGACGGTTACGATCTTTTGATCGAGCTCAATGCGGTGAAGGAACGCGGCGGCGAATTGACGCCGGTCGGAAAAGAACTTGCAAGGCTGCCGTTAGACGCTCGTCTTGCCCGCATGCTGCAGGCCGCTGCAGAAAACCAGGCTTTGGCCGAAGTACTGATTATTGCTTCGGCAATCAGTATTCAGGATCCTCGCGAGCGTCCTTTGGATGCTCAAGATAAGGCGGCCGCCGCGCACAAGAAGTTTGCCGACGAGAAGAGCGACTTTCTTTCCCTGATTAAGCTTTGGAACTGGACGCAGGATGCGATTGCCAATAAAGAAAGCAATCGACTGCTCGAGCAGAAGTTCCGTCAGAACTATCTATCCGTCAAAAGGCTTCGCGAGTGGCGGGATGTTTACCGTCAGCTGAAAGAGCTTACGCAGGAAATGGGCTGGCGTCTAAACACGGCGCCGGCGACCTATGAACAGCTGCACAAAGCGCTGCTGTCGGGTCTCTTGGGCAATATCGGCATGAAAGACGTCCAGGCTGATTACAAAACACCGCCGTACACAGGTGCCAGAGGCATTAAGTTTTGGCCGTGGCCCGGTTCTTCTCTGGCGAAAAAAGGCGGCAAATGGATCATGGCTTTCGAGCTCGTGGAAACAACCCGTCTATTTGCCAGAACACTGGCCAATCTCGAGCCTGAGTGGATTGAGAAGGTGGGTGCTCATCTGATTAAAAAATCCTGGAGCGATCCTCATTGGGAGAAAAAGGCCGGCAATGTCATCGCTTTAGAGAAGGGCACACTGTACGGACTGCCCGTCTATACAGAAAGAAAGGTGGATTTCTCACGCAAGGATCCGAAAACCTCTCGAGAGATCTTTATTCGCCGAGCTTTGGTAGAAGAAGAACTCGAAAGTCAGGCCCCGTTCTGGCAGCACAACGTCGCCATGATCAACAACATCCGCGAGATGGAACACAAGTCTCGCCGTCCGGATGTGTTGGTGGACGACAGCATGATTTACGAGTTTTACGACAAGAAAATCAGTCAGGATGTGGTTAACCAGCAGACATTCGATAAGTGGCGCGAAAAGGCGGAAGCCGAGAACCCGAAACTTTTGTTTCTGCAGAAGTCCGACTTAATGCGTCATGATGCAGCCGGCATCACGATCGAATACTTCCCGAAGAAGCTTGAGATCGCCGGCATCCCGATGGCGCTGAATTACAACTTTGATCCGGGTTCTCTGCGCGACGGTGTCACGATGACTGTGCCGCTTTATGCCCTGAATCAGCTGGATCCGGTCCGCTTAGAGTGGCTCGTGCCTGGAATGGTCAAAGAGAAAGTTCAGATGCTGCTCAAGAGTCTCCCGCAGCGCTTGCGCCGACATTTTGTGCCGCTGCCGGACTGGGCAAAATCTTTTGCACAGCGCCATGAAGTTCCCGACGGTGATCTTATCGAACTCCTGATTAAAGAAGCTCGAGAGCAGTTCCGCATTGATATCCAGAAATCAGACTTCAAGTTTGAGATGCTTCCGCCGCACCTCAGCATGAACTACAAGGTGATCGACGAACACGGCAGACAGCTTGCTATGTCCCGGAGCATTCCGCAGTTAAGAAGCGAACTCAGTACGGAAGCCCGCAAAACGTTCCAGAACATTGCCTCTCAGGACAGTAAAGTTGCGGAAGATCTGCAGGATGAGATTACGGAATGGAACTTCGGCGAGCTGCCGAACGTCATGGAGATTAAGAAGAAGGGCATTTCGCTCATCGGTCATCCGGCACTTGTGGATAAAGGCGAGTACTGCTCTTTGGAAGTTTTTGATGATCCGGACCAAGCGGCCCGTATTCATCGACGGGGTTTGATTCGCTTGATCCGTTTGGGACTGAAGGAACAGATTAAGTATCTGGATAAGAATTTGAAGTCGATGCAGACGACGCAGATCCAAGGCGCATCCATTGTTTCTTTGAGAAAGGCCTTTCCGTCTTTTGAAGAGTTAAAGCAGGACGTTATCGATGCCTCGATTGAAACGGCTGCCTTTACCGGAGAACTTCCGGTCAATGAAGAGCAGTTCAGGGAAACGATTGCGGTTGTCAAAGAAAAACTCGGCCTGCTGACGCTGGAGCTGGCACGCCTCTTGAGCTCGATCGTTTCTGAAGCTGCTCTTGCGCAGCAGAAGCTGAATTCGATCAAAAGCTACAAGGAAGTGAGCGAAGACATTAAGGCTCAGCTGTCTGATTTGTTTCCGCCGCATTTCCTGCTTACGATTCCTTTCAGCCAGCTTCGCCACTATCCGCGCTATATGAAGGCTATTCAAGTTCGAATCGATCGTTTGAAAAACGATCCCGGCAGAGATGCCGAGCGCATGGCCGAGATTCGTCAGCTTACCGTTAATTACAAGCGGGAGTTGTCTGTCAGAAGAGGCGTCTACGATGCCAAACTGGTCGAATTCGGGAATATGCTTCAGGAGCTGAGGGTTTCTCTTTTTGCGCAGGAACTCAGAACGCCGATGCCAGTGAGCGTCAAGCGTCTGAATAAAATGTGGGATGCGATTCTTCGTGAGCACTAACTACATATTGAGTGAAGTTAGAAAAATGATTAGTAATTTCCCTTATATAAGTGTTTAATTTGTGCGGTGAGGCCGATTTTTTATGGTTTTGCCGAACGAATTGGCGCAAAATAACAAATACTCACCAATTAATGACCTCTTCTCCTCTGGATGGAAAAAATGCGTTTATCGGCAGCGATTCTCTGTGCTTTTTTATCGTTTAGTTTTATTGCCGCTCCTACCGTAGAGGCTGCTCAGAAGAAACCGGCGGCTGTTAAAGTCGTCAAGAAAAAAGCAGTGAAAAAGACCGTTGTCGAGAAGACAGCAAAGAAGAAAGTTGTTGCTGCTTCGGCAAAGAAGAAGGCTAAGGCTCCTAAGGCAAAAGCTGCCGGCAAACGGGTCGCGGTGAAAAGCGTTGTTCGTAAACGGGCCTCCAGCCGCAAATTTGCCTCTTCTAAGAACTATCGTCCGAGAAAGGCGATTGACTGGGCTACTTACCGCAGCCGCGGACCTTCCTACGCACAGCTTATAGGCCTGAAGGGCTCCAGCGATCCGCTGGGACTCTCCTCGACGGCCGTGCTCGCCTACGACATGGACACAAACCAAGTTTTGTATGAAAAGAATGCCGATCAGCCCCTGCCGATCGCATCTATTACAAAACTGATGACGGCGCTGGTGATCGTGGAATCCGGCGTCAATTTAGACGACAAGTTCACTGTTACGCGTGAAGACTTCGTTCCTTCGAGCGCTCACTCCAAGCTTCGCATGGGCATGGAGATCTCCCGCCGTCAGGCTTTGCATCTGGCTTTAATGAGTTCGGATAACCGTGCGGCTCATTTCCTCGCCCGTACCTATCCGACCGGAAAAGCACAGTTCATTAAAGAAATGAACATCAAAGCTGCGCTTCTCGGCATGAAAGACTCCGTCTTCTATGACTCTATCGGTTTGAATAACGACAATCGCTCTTCTGCGGTGGATCTGTCTTACCTCATCACAGGCGCGAGCGAATATGCACTCATCCGTGAACTCTCGACTACGCCGGAAGCTTCCTTCCGTATCGGCAAGCGTGAAGTCATCAGCAGCACCACGAACCGTCTGATTAAAGACGAAGATTGGGACATCGAGCTGCAGAAGACTGGTCTGACGACAGCGGCCGGCTACTGCATGGTCATGCAGGCGCACGTCGACGGAAAGAATGTTGCATTCATCTTCCTCGACTCTCCGAATAAGTACGCTCGCGCCAACGACGCAGAAAAACTTCGTTCATATTTGAGCCGTGAAAGCGTTGTAGCTTCGAATTGATCGCTGAATCGATCTAAATCATCACAAGTGACGCATTGGACTAAAAGTTCAATGCGTCATTTTTAGGTTTTAGAAAACTTTGAATTTTCTGTTTCGCATTCAATTGATTAGAATCGAGACACCAATTTTGAAGGAAAGCACGTGAGAGAGATTTGTCTGGATACCGAAACCACCGGCATGGCCGCTAAGGAAGGCGACCGAATCATTGAAATCGGCTGCGTTGAACTTGGAGAACACGGATTAACCGATAAAAATTTTCATGAGTACATCGATCCGGAACGCCAGATGGAGGCAGAGGTTATCCGCGTCCACAAGATCACCAATGAATTTTTGGTCGGTAAGCCGAAGTTTGCGGACATCGCCGACAAGTTCATTGAATTTGTTCAGGGCGCCAGACTCATCATTCACAATGCTCAGTTCGACATCGGCTTCCTCAATGAGGAGTTGAGAAAGCTCGGCAAACCCTCGATGGAAGAGATTTGCGGCAAGGACAACATTATCGACTCGATGGAGCTTGCCAAAGCCGCATTCCCTCAGATGCACAACAGCTTGGATGCATTGTGTAAGCGTCTCGAAATCGACACGACCCGACGCGTCAAAGAAGGCCACGGCGCCCTTTTGGACGCGGAGCTTTTAGGCCAGGTTTACCTCGTTCTTAAACAGCAGCAAGGCATCTTGGAGATTGATGCGGCGCCGGTGAGTGCCGATGTTCACGATATCTCCGACGTTGAGCTGCCGGTTATTCGAGCCACGGAAGAGGATCTCTCTGAAAACGAACGTGTCTTGGAAATGGTGCGAAAAGCTGCCAAAGGTCCCGCGCTTTACGATTTGGATGAGGAAACCTTTAACGCCAAACGCAAGGAAGAGCAGGACGCGCTCGATGCAAAGGAAGCTAAGCTGCAGGATTTGCTGAAAAATCTTTGACAAGTCGAGCAGAGCAACTCAAATTTGGTGGTTAGGAGGCTATAGGGGCGACGGCCTCTTTACAATCTTCCGGCAGGGCTGCATCTTTGATGCTTCCTAAAGAATTTCGTCCGGCTTTCGACATGTAGTTTCGAAAGCCCCAACAAGCGCCGGTTCATGTTTGATCGAACTGGGCAATTAAAAGATTCTATGAAAAACCGAGGCAATGGCTTCGGCTCTAAGAGTAAGTTATGGCAGTCACAAGAAATTCGCGCAATGGGCGCAAAACACCTTTCAGACCGTCAGCGTCTGTCAATACCCGACGCACTCCTGCAAGCGCGGAATCCGCTCCCCGCTCTCCTGCGAGAAAGCCGCAGGTGGCTAAGTTATTAACGGCTCCGTTTGCCAATGAAAAGCTGCATAAAGTGCTGGCTGATGCCGGCATCGGTTCACGCCGTGATATGGAAGAAAGAATCGCAGAAGGCCGCATCTCTGTGAACGGAGAACCTGCTCACGTCGGCCAGCGTGTGACACCTTCTGACGTGATTCGTTTTGACGGCAGGATCGTTCGCCGTTCCGCGCTGGAAAACAATGATGTTCCTAAGGTTCTGATTTATCACAAGCCTGCCGGCGAGATCGTCTCCAAAGATGACCCCGAAGGCCGCCCCACGGTTTTTGATCATCTGCCGAGAATCGGCGGTGCCCGCTGGATCGCTGTCGGACGGCTTGACTTCAATACCGAAGGCCTCCTTTTGTTTACCGATAGCGGAAATTTAGCCAATTTCCTGATGCATCCGCGTCATGAGATTGAGCGCGAGTATGCGGTCCGTGTTCAGGGAACGATGAGTCCGGAAGCCAAAGACAAACTTCTCAAAGGCATCAAACTCGACGACGGCATCGCTAAATTCACGACGCTGGAAGAGGGCGGGGGAAAAGGCTTCAACCGCTGGTACAACGTCACGCTGAGCGAAGGCCGCAACCGTGAAGTTCGCCGCATGTTTGAAGCCGTCGGCTTACCCGTCTCGCGCCTGATCCGCGTGAAATACGGCAACCTAGAACTTCCGTCTGACTTGCCCAGAGGCAAGACCCGCCGCATGAGCACGGAAGAAACGGAAAAGTGGCTCGATTCCATCAGTTATAAAAAAGGAATGTCCACGGCACCGGCCCCTCGTGCGCCTGAGAGAACGCCGCGTCCTGCAGCTTCCCGCGCCCCGGCCTCTGCTCCCAAAGCGGGCAGAAAGTTTGGTCAGCGAGACACTTCTTCGGCGATCCGGTCTAGTCGTCCGATGCGCTGCCGCGGAACCCGAGGCCCGAAATAATTTTTAGTCAGACCAAAGAGATAGAGCTAATTTGACGGCAGAAAGCTGAAAAATTTTTCAGAGAAACGACGGGCGGGAAACAAACCTCACCTGTTTTTTCTTTCTGAAATGAAAGAGTTATGTCTTGAAAAGTTACGAAAAATCTGTCTATTAGCGTTGTCCATGATGTACAATTGCGCTAGTTTTTGCTTTAAGGCGTGTTGTATGCGTCATAAAGCGCTCGAAAGGCCTTCGGTCGGTCGAGCACCTATCAAAAAGAATTTTTTAAGAGATGGGCTTTGAAGCCCATTTTTTTTTACTTAGGTACTGAGGTTAAATCTGCAATGGCAGTTTCGACACAATTATTTGAAATGATCGATGCCACCGTCGAAGGCTTGGGTTACGAGCTCGTCGATGTGGAAAAACTCCCGCGCGGTTTGATCCGCGTCACGATCGATAAAGACGGCGGGATTACTTTGGACGACTGCGAAAAAGTCAGCAACCAGCTCAACAACGCAATGACGGTTGAGAACGTTGACTACGATCGTCTTGAAGTGTCTTCTCCGGGTGTTGATCGTCCGTTGAAACGTCCTCGTGATTTTGTGAAATTCGTCGGACAGAACGTTCACGTCGAACTTTTTGCTCCGATCACCGGTGAAGGTCTTCCCGAAAACGGCCGCCGTCGTTTGGACGGAACCCTTGACGCCGTTGAAGGTGATGAAAACAACCCCTCGATCACGATGACACTCTCGGAAAATCGTGTTGCACGCACTCCGGCTGAAAAGCAGCGCGCTGCCAAAACCAAGGCCAAGAGTGACACGCCTGCAGTGACCGTTACCTTCCCCTTTAATGATGTTGAGCGGGCTAACCTCGTGCCCGACCTGAATTTCAGAGGTGCAAAATAATGAGCCGTGATTTATTAACAATGGTGGAAGTCCTCGCCCACGAAAAGAACGTTGATCAGTCCGTCGTTCTGGCTGCATTGGAAAGTGCTTTGGCCAGCGCAGTTAAAAAGGCTGAGTTCCCGGGCGAAGACGCAGATATCGTCGTCAAAGTCGACCCGACAACCGGTGACCAGAAAGTTTGGCGTCAGTGGTTAGTCGTTCCTGACGAACAGGGCCTTCAGGAGCCGGATCGTCAGATTCTTCAGTGGGAGGCTAAAGAAGACTACAGCGACCAGGGCGAAATGAATGTCGGCGACTATGTTCGTAAGCCTCTGCCCGATGTCAACGTAACCGGCCGTCGTTTTGCGACAGACGCAAAACAGGTCATTATTCAGCGCCTGAGAGAAGCCGAGCGTAATCAGCTTTTAAACGAATTCCTTGAACGCTACAAGGACGTTAAGGTTGTCACCGGCCAAGTCAAGCGCTTTGACAAGAGCGATGCGATTATCGAAATCGGCCGCATCGATGCTCGTCTGCCTAGACATCAGATGATCCCGATGGAAAACCTCCGTCCGGGCGATCGTGTTCGCGCTTATATTCTGAAAATCGATCCGACCTCCAGACAGCAGCAGATCACCCTGTCCCGTACCTGCAATGAATTCTTGGGCGAACTGATGCGTCAGGTCGTTCCCGAAATCAACGAAGGCCTGCTTGAGATCAAGGGCATTGCCCGCGATCCCGGCATCCGTGCCAAAGTTGCCGTCCAGGTTAAGGACAAGCGCATTGATCCGATCGGAAGCTGCATCGGTGTCAAAGGCTCTCGTATTCAGTCCGTTTCCGGCGAACTGATGAATGAGAGAATCGACATTATCCGCTGGGCCGATCAGCCTGCCGAATACGTCATGAGCGCCCTGTCTCCCGCAACGATTTCCTCCATCATCGTCCATGAAGACGAACACAAGGTTGAAGTCGTGACCCCTGACCTTGACAACAGCAAGATCGCGATCGGCAGCAACGGCGTCAACAAGCGTCTTGCCTCCGAGCTGACCGGCTGGGAAATTGAAGTGATGGATGACGACCAGGCGGCTAAGAAGCGTGAAGATGAAATCGCTCCGCGTCGCCAGGAACTCTGCGACCGCCTCGATATCGATGAGGAAGTTGCTCAGGTTCTGATTGAAAACGGCATTGAGACACTTGAAGAAGTTGCTTATCTGCCGGAAGAAGAACTGCTTAGCATCGAACAGTTCGATGAAGATACCGTTAAAGAACTGCGTTCCAGAGCCAGAACGGCATTGCTGACTTCTGCGCTTGAACGTGAAGAGCTCCTCAAGTGGGCCGACAAATCTCTTGTCGACCTTCCGGGGATGACTCATGAAATTGCAAATAAACTGAAGCCTGCCGGCATCAAGACCCTTGATCAGCTTGCCGATTTGTCTACGGACGAACTCGTTGAAATGACGGGTATTGACCACGACAAGGCTGCCGCCCTGATCACAAAGGCTCGCGAAAGCTGGAGCTAATACAAAGGAGGGAATATAGGAATATGGCAAAAACCACTGTTAAAAATTTAGCCGCCGACTTGAATTTGCCGGTTGAGACCCTCCTTTCCCAGTTGAAGGAAGCCGGCCTCTCCCAGAGCACACCCGCCGACGAATTAAGCGAAGCTGATAAGGATCGTTTCTTAACATCCCTGCAGGTTGCCCGCGGCAGCTCGAATGCAGGCCGCCGCAAAATTACGCTGACAAAGCGGGAAAAGAGCGTCATCACTCAGAACGGAGGAGGTTCCTCTCACGCCGTTCAAGTGGAAGTGCGCCGCAAACGCGTTTTGGTGAAGAACCCGGATGTCGTTAATAAAGCCCGCGAAGAAGCCAAGAAGGCAATGGAAGAGCAGAAAGAAAAAGCTCGTCGTTTAGCTGAAGAAGCTGCTGCCCGCGCTAAGGAAGAGGCCGAACGCAAGGCCAAAGAAGAGGCCGAACGTGCTGCCAAACTCAAAGCCGAACAGGAAAAGGCTAAAGCCGAAGAAGCTGCACGCAGACAGAAGGCTGAGGCAGAGCGCAGCATAGAGAAAGCTAAGGCAGAAGCCGAGGCCGCTGCTCGTGCTGCTAAAGAAGCTAAGGAAGCCGCTGTCAAGGCTGAAGCCGACAGAGATGCTGCTCGCCGCGCTGCTGAAGCCGAAGCTCGCGCTATTCGAGAAATGATGTCTGCTCCGAAGAAGGTTCTGACCGCTAAGAAACCGGCTCAGGAAGAAAAACCGCAGGAACAGAAGAAGGTTCACAAGAACAGCGTCAAGAAAGAAAACAAAGGTACGAAGAACAACGCTAAGAACGCAGACAACTGGGGCGACGAAAATCAGAAACGCCGCACTCTCAAGACCCGCGGCGGCGACAACTCTTCGGAAGAAAGCAGCGGCTGGAAGAATGACCGCCGCAACAAACGCGCCAACAAGCACCAGAACCAGAACAACAAAGGCCAGGGCGGAAGACCGCAGACTCCTGCTGTTCAGGAACCCGTTGTTAAGGACATTGAAGTTCCGGAAACCATCACTGTCGCTGATCTCGCTATGAAGATGAGCGTCAAGGCCATTGAAGTCATTAAACATATGATGAAGCTCGGTCAGATGGTGACGATCAACCAGATGCTTGACCAGGAAACGGCCATGATTGTGGTCGAAGAAATGGGTCATCGTGCGATCGCCGCTAAACCGGAAGATCCGGAAGCCTTCCTGGCTGAAGAAGAAGCCAAGGCTTTGGCCAACTATCCGAAGGAACCTCGTCCTCCGGTCGTGACGATTATGGGTCACGTTGACCACGGTAAGACTTCTTTGCTGGACTACATCAGACGTACTCGTGTTGCCGCAGGCGAAGCCGGCGGTATTACACAGCACATCGGTGCTTACCACGTTGAAACCCCGAGAGGCATTATTACTTTCTTGGATACCCCGGGACACGAAGCCTTCACGGCCATGCGTGCTCGCGGTGCTAAGGTAACCGATATCGTTATTTTGGTGGTTGCAGCCGACGACGGCGTGATGCCGCAGACCAAGGAAGCTATTGCTCACGCGAAGGCCGGCAACGTTCCTCTGGTGGTTGCCATTAACAAGATTGATAAACCAGAAGCTAATCCTGATCGTGTCAAACAGGAACTCGTTGCCAACGAAGTCATCCCTGAGGATTACGGCGGCGACGTGCCGTTCGTCTGCGTGTCTGCTAAGAGCGGACAGGGCATTGACGAGCTGCTTGAAAACGTTCTTCTGCAGGCCGAAATTCTTGAATTGAAGGCTGTGAAAGAAGGTCCTGCTAAGGGCGTCGTGATTGAATCCCGCCTTGACCGCGGTAAGGGTGCGGTTGCTTCCGTCCTGGTTCAGGCCGGTACCTTAAAGCGCGGTGATATCGTCTTGGCCGGCGCCACTTTCGGTCGCGTTCGCGCCATGGTTGACGAAAACGGCAAGTCGGTTCAGAGCGCCGGTCCTTCCATCCCGGTGGAAATTCAAGGCCTCTCCGACGTTCCGCAGGCCGGTGACGAACTCATCGTCGTTTCCGAAGAGCGTAAGGCTCGTGAATTGGCCAACTACCGTCAGGGCAAGTACCGTGACGTTAAGCTGGCTCGCCAGGTCAATGACAAACTCGGCGGTCTTTTTGGTCAGAATCCGGAAGGCCAGAAGACCCTGTCTCTGGTTATCAAGTCCGACGTTCAAGGCTCTCAGGAAGCTTTGGTTCACGCTTTGACCAAACTTTCTACCGATGAAGTTAAGGTCAGCGTGGTTCACGCAGCCGTAGGCGGTATCAGTGAATCTGATATCAACTTGGCGATTGCTTCCAATGCTGTTGTCTTAGGCTTCAACGTCCGTGCCGATGCATTGGCTAGAAAACTGGCTGAAAACAACGGCATCGACATCCGCTACTACAACATCATCTACGACGCCGTAGATGATGTTAAGGCTGCCATGAGCGGCATGCTTGCTCCGGAACGCCGCGAAAACCACGTAGGTCTCGTTGAAATCCGTCAGGTCATTCGCGTCCCCAAAGTGGGCGCAGTGGCAGGCTGCATGGTGCTCGAAGGGGTCGTCAGACGCAACTCTCATGCCCGTCTTTTGCGCAACAATGTGATTATCTGGACAGGTGAGATTAACTCTCTGCGCCGCTTCAAAGACGACGTTAAGGAAGTCAAGGCCGGTGCCGAGTGCGGCATCTCTCTGAAAGGAAACGATGACATTCAGGTCGATGACAAACTCGAAATCTTTGAGGTCGAGGAAGTCGCAAGAACGATCTGAGATTGATATAGCCTGAACACAAAGGAGCTTTCGGGCTCCTTTGTATTTAGCTGGTTTTATTGAGGAGTTGAAAAATGATTAAACCCACCAAACCGGGACGCGCCAACCGTATTGCGGACCAAATCCAGCGTGACGTTGCCGAACTGATTCAGAAAGAAGTAAGCAACCCGAAGACTGGTCTCGTAACGCTGACAGGGTGCGAAATTACTCCTGATTACGCACATGCGACGATCTACTTTACGTCCATCGGTTCTACGCCTGAGGAAGCCACCGAGGCTTTGAACGGCGCAGCTCCGATGCTTCACTCCAGAATCTTCAAGCTTTTGAAGATTCACACCGTTCCTCAGCTGCATTTTGTCTATGACAAGAGCGTCGAACGCGGCTTTGAAATGGATCAGCTGATCCGTCAGGCTCGCGAAGAGGACGGAGAAAAAGTCAAAGGTGAATAATTGGGTCGTCGTCGCAAAGGTTTAAAAATTGACGGCGTTTTATTGCTCGATAAGCCGGTAGGTTTGTCGAGCAATAGCGCTTTACAGAAGGCACGCCGCCTTCTGAATGCACAAAAAGCCGGCCATACCGGCACGCTTGATCCTTTAGCAAGCGGACTGCTTCCCTTGTGTTTCGGGGAAGCGACAAAGTTTTCTGCCGATTTACTCAACGCCGATAAGGAATATTTAACGACGGTGAAGTTCGGAGAAAAGACCTCTACAGGAGACGCTGAAGGCGAAGTCATCTTTTCGGCCGAGCCGAAATTTACCTTCAAAGAATTCTGTGCCGTTTTAGAGAGATTCAGAGGAGAGATCATTCAAATACCTCCGATGTATTCAGCCTTGAAAAAGGACGGAGTTCCTTTGTATAAATTCGCAAGAAAAGGTGAAGAAATCGAGAGAGAGCCCCGTAAAGTAGTAATATCCTCACTTGACATTGTGGACTTCCAACCGCCTGAAGTCACCCTTCTGGTGCGTTGCTCCAAGGGTACCTATATTCGTACGCTTGGGGAAGACATAGGCGAAGCCTTAGGCTGCGGCGCCCATTTAAAGACGCTGCGGAGGACGGCTATTGCCGATCTCCACATTGAAGAAGCTGTGGATTTGGATCTGTTTGAACGCATGACTGAGGAGCAGCGTATTGCTGTTTTGCTTCCTCCGGATCGATTGCTGCAGAGTCTTGCGCCCGTCAAGCTGGATGAAGAAGCGACTAAGAAGTTTCTGAACGGTATGAAGGTACGCACGGACGAGCGTTCGATCGAGGAGGCTAAAGTGCGTGTGTACGGTATCTCAGCTGAAAAAACTGAATTTTTACTCGGCGTCGGACGTTTGACTTCCGACGGAGTCCTGGCGCCGGATCGATTAATTTCGTTTGTAGACAACGATAGATAATTTTTAATATGACTCGAGCGATTAGAAATATTGCGATTATTGCTCACGTGGACCATGGTAAAACCACGTTGGTGGATCAGCTGCTGAAACAGTCCGGCACCTTCCGTGCC
>ENA-OPCX01000409-OPCX01000409.1-human-gut-metagenome-genome-assembly--contig:-NODE-409-length-22465-cov-5.677242_pt1 | contig 22465 bp, 17 predicted proteins | sample MGYA00241570_ERZ501491 | MGnify/ENA primary metagenome ERZ501491 (study PRJEB25962, sample SAMEA2042620) | human gut metagenome | biome: human gut; feature: human-associated habitat; material: faeces... | reverse complement strand
GCCTGTAGCTAGCGTTCATCCTGAGCCAGGATCAAACTCTTCATTGTAAAAGTATCTTGACTGCGCAAATTAAAAATTAAAGTGCGGCAGCTTAATTATCTGTTCAGGACGCTCGAATTCAAAAAGTTTATCTTTACCTAATCTATATAGAATAAGTATTGACGGTTCTTTTGTTTTACCCAGGTACGACGCGCCTTAATCATTAGTTTCCAATTATTAATTTGCGAAGCACCTGCTCTTGTACTACTTGTATTGTTTATGTAAATCTGTTCAAAGATCGCTCGTTTCACGATTGCTGTTCTTTTCAGAAAGCGGATGCAAAGGTAAGAACTTTAAAGCATATCTTCCAAATATTTTCGGAAGTTTTTTTTATTTTTCTTTTTTCTCTTTCCTCGTCGTCTCTCTTGTCGAAAGGGAGGCAAAAAGAAAAAGGAAGAAAAACCCGGTCACCGTTTCTTGAAAGAAGAATGTCAACTCGCGCTGCTTTCGTTTTCAAAAGCGGGTGCAAAGGTAAGAACTTTAAAGCATAACTTCCAAATGTTTCCGGAAGTTTTTTTCACTTTTCTTTTCCAAGACCGAAGTTCCGAAAGAAACCTATGGCAAAGAAGAGAAAAATGGAAGCTTACCGCTCCGTTTTACTGTCAGAATGTCAAAACATCGCCGCCTTCGTTCCCGAAAGCGGATGCAAAAGTAGCGCTTTTACGGACATCTGCAAAATATATACAAGCTTTTTTTGAGGGTTTACGTGAACTTTTTCATAACTAGCTGATTGATAGATATGTTTTAAAGCATGTTTTTTAAAGGGAAAGAAAGGCAGGAAGGAAGGGGACACATTATATATATACGCGCGCGCATCGGAATATACTAAGTTCACCCCTTGACATAGACCACTGAACGGCCGGCACCACGCTTGAGGAGCCCAAAGAGAACTGACAATAAACCTGCGAAAGGCTACATCCGGAAAGCCCGGATACTAAACGAGAACTACTGAACAACTTTTCTCACTACAGATATGTTTCTTTCTTACCACACCCGCGTTTCTTTCTTTCCACAGCTGTGGTAAGAAAAGAACATTGCTGTGGAAAGATTAGTTTTTAGAGAAAAACAAGGTAGTACATCGCAGTTTTTTTCCTAACTCTTAGGTGTCATCTACGCACCATACTGCGACAATCAGTAGAAGCCTTTATCAAATCCACTTCTGTGCCCTACCCAAAGAACGCACAACGGCAGCAAACTCTTCCCGAGGAATGATAGCCTTATTACGTGTTTTCAAACGATTATTATAAACGGTCTGAGGTGAATAATGCAAGAATTCGGCAATCTTCACACTATCAGTGATACCTAAACGCACCAAAGCATAAATGCGCAATTCCGTATTCAGTAACTCACCATCTTTTAGCACAATCTGCTCGTCAGGATGGAGCAAGGCATTGAAGTCACTTACGAAATCCGGATAAATGTGCAAGAAGATAGCATCAAAGTTATGATAGAACTCTTTCAACTCATTCTGTGCCATAGAATGAGTATCGGTTAATGCTTTCACATCCTCCAACTGGTTTGCCTTAAGCTTACGATTGATATTTTTCCGATACTCATCCAGCTTACTGATATAATTGGAACAAATGGAAAAGACATAACCTATGTATTCCTCCTTCACATAGTTGGATTCACGAAGCTGATTATTGGTATCCCTCAACTGTTCATTCAAAGAAGTAAGCTGTACATTCGTTTCTGCCACTTGTCCGTGCATTTTCGAAAGCTCTTCCACATGCTTATTCAAGCGGTTGTTTGCCTCATTCAGCTGTTGGCGCGACTGCTTCAACCGCTTCATCTGCTTGTATATATATAGGAAGGCAAACAAGGATATCAAAGACAAGACACTGACCAGTACCAAATACATACGTAACCGCGCTTCTTGCCTCTGATTACGTTCCTGATAGATCTGATGAATGGTGTCCTGCACCGCAGAGATGCCCACTACCCTCACCCGGTTCCGATATGCCAAGGCATTCTGCAAGCAGTAACTCATGTAGACATAAGCATGGTCAATATCACCCAAACTAAAAAGTACCCCCGCCAGCTCTTCCAACGAAGCAATATCTTTATTGGAGATACGTACATCGGCCATAGCAGAATATATCAGGTAAGTCAGATAATTTTCCTGCTCATCGGACTCGCGATAAAAGCAGGCCAGCACGTAAGCATTCATGGCATCGCGCCGAGTGTCGAATGCAGAATTAAGAATTCCCTTCTGCAAACGTTCTTTAAAAACATACATACTGTCCGTACCTTGTACTACCTGCCCTTTATACCACAAGAACAAGGGGTCTTCAGGGGTAAGAACCATATTCAAAGAGTCCTTGTAAACACGCTCCAACTGTGCATAATGTTCATGCAAAGTACCCATTTCACTACCGGTATACTGATTGAAATGCGAATACAGATACAACATTTGTCCGTAATAGTCCACTAACAATTCTTTGGGGAGCGAACCGCCCGAGACTCCGTCCAACTCATCCTGAGCTTCTTTCAACAAACCGGTGGCAGCCAACAGAAAAGACTTTTTTATCTTCCACTCCATCTGCCGGTATTTATCATTCTGCTTATAAACTATGTCCAAATTGCCTGCCACATAATTCATTGCAGAATCGGCATTATAGACACAATACTCATCATAAAGATTTTTATTCAGCCAATATCTCTCCTCCAAAGTACGCACATCCTTTCGCAACTTGTGCAACTGGGCAATCTTCGCCTCTTTAAGCATAGCAAACGTGTTTTTTTGCGCAATCAGAGAATCAAGACGCACCAGCAGTTCTTTTATCTTTTCACTGTAAGGTGCCGCATTCAGAAAGGTACACCCCATCAGCAAAAATAGTAAAGCTATGATTTTTCTTTTCATTTCTATTATCTATATAAGGCTGAGAGCACAAAGATAAATTAATCTATCTAAACATAAACTACCTCCACCCTAAAAAGTACATGAAATTTAAGAGATATTTCGACCGCTCAAAGCGACAAAACAGTATATACAGACCTCCTTCCATAGTGGCCGACCTTTACTTTACACAGTAATCAGCAAGAATACAACTTATTATATATCTGATATTTACATTTCACACAGACTTACTTCTCCATATTACCTGCCTATCGGACGAATAGGGTTGTCCGCTATCTTTGCAGCACAGAAAGAAAAGTGTACTATGGAAAACCACCAATCTCTATTAGGACATACTTTTCTAATAATAAATTAAATCTTTCAATTAAAGTACTATGAGAATGATTACAAGAAATCTTCTTACGCGGAGTTACAAGCTCCTTTTGACATTACTCGTACTGCTAATGTCAACAAATGCATTTGCCCAACGATTGACAGCTACGGGTAAAGTAACAGATGCTGCAGGCCTGGAGGTCATTGGCGCATCCGTATTGGAAAAGGGTACCGCCAACGGTGTTGTTACCAATCTGGACGGGGAGTTTTCCCTGAGTGTAGGACAGAATGCCACACTGGTAATATCCTTCATCGGCTACAAAACGATAGAGGTAAAAGCAACCACCAACATGAATATCACATTGCAGGAAGATAACGAACTGCTGGACGAAGTGGTAGTTATCGGTTATGGAAGTGTGAAGCGTAAAGACGTAACCACAGCCGTATCCACGGTTTCTACAAAGGATTTGGACCAACGCCCCATTGTATCGGCAGCCCAAGCCCTGCAAGGCAAAGCAGCCGGCGTGTCGGTTATGCAACCCAGCGGTGAACCGGGCGGAGGCATGAGCATCCGCGTACGTGGTACCACCTCATTCAACGGCAGCAACGACCCGCTCTACGTAGTGGACGGTGTGCCCGTGGACAACATCAACTTTCTCTCTCCCAACGACATTGAAAGTCTCTCTATCCTAAAGGATGCCTCATCGGCAGCCATCTATGGTTCGCGTGCAGCCAACGGTGTGGTACTGATTACGACCAAAGCCGGAGCAGAAGGCAATGCCAAAGTGGCACTGAACGTACAATATGGTATGACGAAAGTAGCCAAGAGCATGGATGCCCTGAATACAGAACAATACCGTGAGTTACAGGAAGAAATCGGGGCTGTCAACCCCGCTGCCCTTGAAGGTCTAACAGACCAGACAGACTGGTTTGATGAAGTTTACAAAACCGGACAGACCCAAAACTACCAGGTGTCCGTATCTAACGGAAACGAAAAGATGAAATACTTCCTCTCTGCCGGTTATCTGAATGAAAAAGGCATTTTGGAAGGCACGTACTTCAAACGATATAGCTTCCGTGCCAACATTGACAACCAGATACGCAGTTGGCTGAACGTAAGTGCCAATATCTCCTACTCCGACAATATCGGAAACACCGGCATCATTTCCGGTACGGGTGCCAACCGTGGCGGTGTAGTCCTCTCGGTTATCAACACACCGACCTATGCTCCTATTTGGGACCCTGAAAAGCCGAATCAATACAATAAGAACTTCTACGGGGTAAATATCATGAACCCGATGGAAAACCTGGCCCGCCAGAAAAACAACAAGAACAAGGAGAACCGCCTCATCGCATCCGGAGCCGCTACCATCAGCTTTCTGCCCAACCTGAAGTTGAAATCATCCGTAGCCCTGGACCGCCGTAACGGTGTAAGCACCACATTCCTCGATCCAATATCGACCACCGACGGACGCAACAGCTTCGGTACAGCTTCCGACAACCGAAACATGAATACCGTATTGGTTTTCGACAATATATTGACTTACAACACCAACATCAAGAAACATGGTATCGACGTCATGGCAGGTTCTTCCTATACCAAATCGGACTATACCAACAGCTGGATAAACGGCTCACACTTCCGGGACGATAAGATACAGACTCTGAATGCCGCCAATAAAATTTCATGGGACGGTACCGGAACAGGAGCTTCACAGTGGGCTATCTCTTCCTATTTCGCCCGCGTGTCCTACAATTATGACAGCAAGTACATGCTTACCATGAACATGCGTGCCGACGGTTCGTCCAAACTGCATCCCGACCATCGTTGGGGCATTTTCCCGTCCTTCTCGGCTGCCTGGCGCATTTCATCGGAAAAATTCATGAAAGACATCACTTGGATTGATGACCTGAAACTCCGTGGCGGCTGGGGACAGACCGGTAACCAAAGCGGCATAGGCGATTACTCGTATCTGCAACGCTACAACATCAACCGCATACCGTGGTTCGAAGAGGGCAACGACCATGCTGTTCCCGGCATCAGCCAGGCCAACCTGAGAACAAGTGACCTGAAATGGGAAACCACCAGCCAGACCAACATCGGCCTTGACCTGACCGTACTGAACAACAGACTGACCTTCAGCATGGACTACTATTACAAGAAAACCACAGACATGTTGATGAACGTAAGTCTGCCTGCGGGTGCGGCAGCAACCACCAGCATCACCCGTAACGAAGGCGAGATGACCAACAAGGGATTCGAGTTCGCCATCAACTCCCACAACCTGACCGGCGAGTTTTCCTGGGATACAGACTTCAACATTTCTTTCAATAAGAACAAGCTGACCAAGCTGTCATTGCAGAAAATCTATACCGCAGCAAGCAGTGCCGAGGTGGTGAAAGAGAATATCGTACGCAATGAGCCCGGACGTCCTTTGGGTGGTTTCTACGGTTACATCAGCGACGGCGTAGACCCTGAAACCGGTAACCTGATCTATCGCGACCTTAACGAAGACGGCAAGATTTCCACTTCCGACCGTACCTATATCGGCGACCCGAACCCCGACTTCATCTACGGATTGACAAACACCTTTACATGGAAAGACCTCAGCCTGAGCATCTTCATCCAGGGAAGCTACGGAAACGACATCTTCAATGTGTCCCGTATGGAAACCGAAGGCATGTACGACGGCAAAAACCAGTCAACGGAAGTATTGAAACGCTGGAGAATCCCCGGACAGATTACGAATGTCCCGAAAGCCAACTTCAACATCAAGAACTCCACTTATTTTGTAGAAGACGGCAGCTACCTGCGTGTCAAAGACATTTCACTCTCTTACAACATCCGTTGCCGCCAGTTCAAGAAATGGGGTATCAGCCGCGTACAGCCTTACTTTACCGCCAGCAACTTGCTGACCTGGACCAGCTATTCAGGTATGGACCCCGAAGTGAACCAATATGGCAACAGCGGTTCTGTACAGGGCATCGACTATGGAACTTACCCGCAGAGCAAATCATTCGTTTTCGGTATCAATGTTGAATTCTAAAAAAGGAAGAAATAACTTATGAAACTAAACCATATATATAAAAGTATAGCTTGCGGTGTATTGTTGGCAATGACCGCAACCTCATGTGACTTGGACTATAATCCGGTAGACACCTACTCGGATGTAACGGAAGGAGTGAACAAAACTGATGAAAAGCCTATTTTCAACAGTGTGCAAGACGTGGAAACTTCAATGGTAACCCTTCACAAAAAATTTCGTGACCGGCAGGAGCACTGGTATGTCGACAAACTGCTTATCGGTGACGCTCATTCCGATAATGCCTACGCCGGAACAACGGGGGCCGAAGTGGTGCCTTACGAAACCAACTCCATTGAAGGCTCTAATTCTGTACTAAAACGTGACTGGGACCGTTTCTTAGGCGACATTGCCGTTGCCAACCGCATCATCGTGGGCTGTGACCAGCTCAAGGCACTCAGTGAAAGTGAACGCGGCAAGTATCAGTCACAAGCCAAGATATTCCGTGCCATGGTCATGTTCGATATGGTACGCTTATGGGGTAACTTCCCGGTCATCACTACCGTGGGCGGTGACATTACCGAAGACAACGTAGAAGAAATGTACCCGACCTATTTTCCTCCACAGAATACGGCTGAAGAGGCTTACGCCCAAATAGAGAAAGACCTGACTGAAGCAGTGGAAAACCCCAACACACCGACAAACGACACATCAGACAAGAGCATACTTACCAAATCGGTGGCACGTGCCATGCTTGCCAAGGTCTATGCAGAAAAACCTCTGCGCGATTATGCAAAGGTTATCAAATATGCCGATGAACTTGCTGCCGACGGCTTCGACCTCGTGGAAGACTTCAGCGACCTTTGGGCGTATGATACGGAAAAAAAAGACTGCCGGGTACGCAATACCAAGGAGGCAATTCTCGAAGCCCACTTTCCTCCCGGCTCCGGCAACTGGTGTACTTGGATGTTCGGCCGTAACTTGAGCAACTGGGATGAAAGTTTCACCTGGGCCAAATGGATTACCCCTTCCCGTGACCTTATCCGCCTCTATGAAGAGCAAGGAGACACGAAACGTTACAATGAATCTGTTGTATGGTATGACTGCGGATGGAGCAACTATTATCCGGCAGACCATTATGCCTTCATGTACAAATGCCGCTCTGCGTTCAACAGCATTATCTATCTGCGATATGCCGATATCCTGCTCCTCAAAGCCGAAGCAAAAATTATGGGAGAGGCTCCCGACCTGAACGGTGCAGCCGACATCATCGACCGCATCCGCAACCGCGCCGGACTGGGCAAACTTCCACAAAGCACCCGCAGCAGTAAAGAAGCATTGCTCCAAGCTTATATGGACGAACGCCGCATGGAGCTTGCCTTTGAAGGACAGCGCTGGTACGACCTTTGCCGCCTCAATAAGGTAGAAGAAGTGATGAACGCCGTTTACGCCAAAGACAGCGGCCGCCATGCACAAGAAAATCTGTTCAATGAGAACTCCTATCTGCTGGCTATTCCCCAAGGAGCCATCGACCAGAACGAAAATCTGATACAGAACCCGGGCTATTAATACTAATGAGTAATATAAAAATCAATTGAATATGAATTTAAGAAATATATTCACTACCGCATTAGGCTGCTTCACCATACTGGCAGCCTGCGGCAATGACAATGACAGTAACATCACCCCTACACCGGAACCCAAGCCAGACCAACCCACGGAAGAGGCAAAGGATGTTACCCTCTATGTAACGAACACCAGTCGTACTTATGATTTGACAAAGTCCGGGCTGGCCTTCGGCACCGGAAGCAACATGTCACCTTCTACCGTGACACTTGACCCTGCCACCCGCTATCAGGAAATGGACGGTTTCGGTGCAGCCATCACCGGCTCTACCGGTTACAACCTGATGCAGATGACACAAGAGAACCGCACGAAGTTTCTGACTGAAACATTCTCGGACAAAGAAGGCTATGGCTTCAGCTATGTACGTATTGCCATCGGTTGTTCCGACTTCTCATTCAGTGAATTCACTTGCTGTGACGAAAAGGGGCTTGAGCACTTTGCCCTTCCGATGGAAGACACCAAATATGTGATTCCTATATTGAAGGAAATTCTGGCAATCAATCCTGCCGTCAAAATAATTGCCGCTCCCTGGACATGTCCGAAGTGGATGAAAGTGAAAAGCCTGGAGGAACGTGTACCCTTTGACTCATGGACCAGCGGACACTTGAACCCCGAATATTACAGAACGTATGGCGACTATTTCGTAAAATGGATACAAGCTTTCGAAAAGGAAGGCATCAAAATCCACGCTGTGACTCCGCAGAACGAACCGCTGAACCACGGTAACTCAGCATCCTTGTTCATGGGATGGGAAGAAGCCCGTGACTTCATCAAGACCGGCCTGGGCCCTGCCTTCAAAGAAGCCGGAGTTACTACAAAGATTTATGTTTTCGACCATAACTACAACTACGACAATCTGGCCGACCAAAAAAGTTACCCTACCAAGATTTATGATGATGCGGAAGCCTCACAATACATTGCGGGCGCTGCCTACCATAATTATGGCGGTAACCGTTCTGAGTTGCTGAATATCCACAAACTCTATCCCAACAAGGAACTGCTTTTTACGGAAACCTCCATCGGTACTTGGAACTCCGGTCGCGATTTGGAAGCACGCCTGCTTAACGATATGGAAGAAATAGCATTGGGAACAGCCAACAACTGGTGCCGCGGCACCATTGTGTGGAATCTGATGTTAGACAGTGACCTGGGACCGGTAAGCCCCTCAGATGGTTCTTGCAAGACCTGCTACGGTGCAGTGGATATTGACAATACAAACTATTCTAAAATTGTCCGTAATTCCCATTATTACCTTATCGGGCACATGTCTTCAGTCGTGAAACCGGGAGCTGTACGTATCGGAACGACCGGTTACACAGCCAACGGAATCACCTACTCCGCCTTCGAGAATACGGACGGTACCTATGCATTCGTATTGGCAAACAACAATGCAGATGCCAAGCGAATCACCGTAAGCGACGGCACACACTACTTTTCCTACGAAGTTCCGGCCAAAGCAGTCGTTTCTTACCGTTGGAAAAAATAAAACTAATAATTTAAACAGAAGATTATAATGAAAAGCTTAAAATACTATCTAATGGCATTGGCAGGCATAGCCATGCTGAATGCTTGCAGCGATGACGATCCGGTTCCCGGCAACCCGACAATGGACTTTCAGGCAGAACCTTCTTCAGCCTTGTTCGGAGACAGTCTGCCTTTTACAATCAAGGCATCGGACGCAGATGTACCCCTTTCCACGTTAAAAGCGCGGTTATACTTCAGCGACGAAATGGTGTCAGAGACTATAATCCGTACAAAAGTAAACGGTCAAGACTATACCGGGAAAATATATGTTCCCTATCTGGCAAATATTCCCAACGGAACAGCTACATTGAAGTTCATTCTGCAGAACATCAATTTCACAATTACAGAAAAAAGCTATGACGTGGCGCTGAGTCGTCCGGACTTCCCCTACCTAACTCTGATTTCCGGAGACCAAGAATACCGCATGGAAAAAGTCGCAGCCAATCAGTATAGCGTGACCGGTGAATTTGCACAAAAAGTGAAAGGTTACATCAAAGCTCCTAAAGTAGGCGCCAACGGGAATGAAATCAACTTCGGATGGAGCAACGGTGCCATTACACAAGGTACCTCCAGTGAAATTACCTTCTCCAATCTGTCAGCTGGAGAATATTCCATCTCCTTCAATACGTTGACTTATGCAGCCGCTCCTTTCGTGAAACTACTGCTGAACGGTTCTGAAATGGAGATGGTGGATGATGACCATTACAGCATCGACCTCAATCTGAAGCAAGGGGACAACATCACTGCAGACATTCCCAACTTCGACCAATATTGGATAGACCCCGACTTCTTCGAAAAGAATGAAGACGGTTCGCTGAAGTTCCTGCCCATCGATGGAACTTATCGCGTCATTGCCAACCTGGCCCTGAATTATCTGGAAGTATTGAAAATGAACGGAACAAGCACCGCCACTCTGAACGATGACGGAACCGGCGCCCTTTGGATTATCGGTGACGGTATCGGTAAACCTTCCGTAGCGACCAATGCCGTAGGTTGGACTACAGAAAAAGGTCTCTGCATGTCACAGATTGAAGCGAAGAAGTATCAGGTAACAGTAGTAGCGGGAGAGCAAATCAAATCTGATGACATCAACTTCAAGTTCTTCCACCAGCAAGGTTGGGGAGGTGAATATAAAAACGATGCCTTGTCTACCACCAGTGACTTAGTATTTATAGGTGACGGTACCAACGGACGTGATGCCGGCAACTTGGGCCTCGTAGAAGGCAAAAGCCTGGAAAACGGTGTCGCTTACCGGTTCACAGTTGACGTAACGGCAGGTGTCTCTTCGGCAGTTCTGACAGTAGAAAAGGTAGAAAGATAGACGGATAACGCAGAAGATTAACTAAATGAGAAAGGGGCTGGCTCTATAAAAGAGTTCAGCCCCTCTTGTTTATGCAGAATATATGTTCCGGATTTAGCTTAAACCTTCTTTCGCCTCTTCTTGTGGAATACGTATCGAAGTGTAAAGCTCAAGAATGGCGGCTATCGTCAGAGACACAATCCATTCATTGCCCCTTGTAAAGAGCATGAATGCCCCCGTAAGCACCAGCAAAAGCGCACCGAATATTTGCTGTCGGCGCAGGCGTTTGACAGTGGGACTTTTACATTTGGACGGAGAATTAATTTGGGCCAAAGCAACCATCGTAGCGCCGATAGTATATATATAAGGTGAAAGAGGCCAGCCCGTGATATAAACGGCAGCTCCTGCCAAGAGCATCACGGCCCCTACTGCGAAAAGGGCAGGTATCAGTTGTTTCATTCTTCTATATCTTCTTCAAATACATAAATATCCTCATTGGGCTTTTTCATCAGATACTTCTCACGGGCAATCCGTTCGATGGCACCGGAGTCGACGGCAAGCTCATTGAGCCGTTCGGTATTCTCCTCGTATTCCTTGCGGTACTTTTCTATTTCATCGCGCAGACGGCTTTCTTCCCGGGCGTAACCCAAACGGCGTACAACACTGTTCTCATCCAGGAACCCGATAATTACAGCAAACAACGCAAGCGTAATCAAATATTTATGCTTGCGGACAAAAGACCAAAGAGAAGCAAGTTTATCCATCTCGTTATCTACTATTTAGCAATTTATCATTCATGATGGAGCTTGTCCATCATATAACTTCACGTCACAAAGATAAGAGGAATAACCGAAAGATTTCTTTTTTTTGTGTACATTTGCACAAAAAGCAAAGAATATCCCGAATATGGAAAACTATATCGTATCTGCACGGAAATATCGTCCCTCGACCTTTGAGTCTGTGGTAGGCCAACGTGCACTGACCACTACCTTGAAGAACGCCATTGCCACCGGAAAATTGGCGCATGCCTATCTTTTTTGCGGTCCAAGAGGCGTGGGAAAAACAACTTGTGCCCGTATCTTTGCTAAAACAATCAACTGCATGAGCCCCACAGCAGACGGCGAGGCATGCAACCAATGTGAATCCTGCACTGCCTTCAATGAGCAGCGCTCCTACAATATCCATGAGCTGGATGCCGCCTCAAACAACTCTGTGGATGACATCCGCCAATTGGTGGAGCAGGTACGCATTCCACCTCAGATAGGCAAATACAAAGTATATATCATTGACGAGGTACATATGCTGTCCGCCTCGGCTTTCAATGCTTTCCTGAAAACACTGGAAGAGCCTCCACGCCATGCCATATTCATCCTTGCCACTACCGAGAAGCACAAGATATTGCCCACCATCCTTTCACGCTGCCAAATATATGATTTCAGCCGGATTGGTGTGGAAGATACCGTAGCACACCTCGCATATGTCGCCTCCAAAGAAGGTATCACTGCTGAACCGGAAGCGTTGAATGTCATTGCCCTCAAAGCAGACGGCGGTATGCGCGACGCACTATCCATCTTCGACCAGGTGGTAAGCTTCACCGGAGGACACATCACCTATAAGAGCGTGATTGAAAACCTCAATGTGCTGGACTATGAATACTACTTCAAACTAACCGGATTCTTTCTTGAGAACAAAATCAGTGACGCGTTGCTATTACTGAATGATGTGCTCAACAAAGGCTTCGACGGCAGCCACTTCATCACCGGACTTTCATCCCACCTGCGCGACTTGCTTGTCAGCAAAGACCCGGCGACACTGCCGTTGCTTGAAGTGGGCGCAAGCATCCGCGAACGTTACCAAGCACAAGCACAGCAATGCCCCCTCCCTTTTCTTTACCGTGCCATGAAGCTCTGCAACGATTGTGACCTGAACTACCGTGCCAGTAAAAACAAACGGCTACTGGTAGAGCTCACTCTGATACAAGTGGCACAACTGACCGCCGAGGAGGACGACGGTGCCAATGGGCGCAGCCCTAAACAAGCTATAAAACCCATATTCACGCAGCCTGCCGCCGCTCAGCAGCCACAGGCCACTGCTGCCATGCCCCAACAAACCGTACAGCCGGCAGTACAGACAAACAGCACTCCCCAACCTGCTGCCACGCAGCATAGTAATGCAACAACTCCACATGCCACACCTGCTGCCGTATTAATGGCGCAAGGGAGAGAAGAGAAAAAAATTCCGGTCATGAAAATGTCCGGATTAGGGGTCTCCATCAAACGCCCCCATATAGAAGAGGAACAAAGAAACCCTTCATCTAACCCTACTGCCGCCCACCAAGCAGCACAACCGGAAGAAGACTACATCTTCAATGAAAGGGATTTGAACTATTACTGGCAGGAGTATGCCGGACGTATGCCCAAGGAGCAAGTAGCCATAGCCAAGCGCATGCAGAACATGCGCATCACTTTAATAAATGACACAACTTTTGAGGCTGTGGTAGACAATGAAATCGTTGCCAAGGAATTTACCGGCATGATACCCACTCTGCAAAATTACCTACGTACCCGGCTAAAGAACCGCAAAGTCACCATGACTGTCCGGATTAGTGCTCCTACTGAAAAGGTACGTGCCTATGGACGCGTTGAAAAATTCCAAATGATGGCACAAAAGAACAGTGCACTATTACAACTAAAAGAAGAGTTTGGTTTGGAACTCTATTAATCCCTTCCAATCGCCTGCATAAAGTTGCTAACAAATTGAGTATAAAGGATAAAAAAACATCTATTTAATTTTTTATTTATTCATTTATATTTATTTTTGCCAATAATAAACAAAAGAGGCAAACAAACATTTGAGAACAAAAACAATTATATGGATGCTATTGGGGCAGATACTGTATACTTCTGTCTTATCAGCACATACAATAGCCAATCAAGAAAAGCAGAGTATTCTGCAATCATTGGTCAAAAGACAAGTTCTCTATGATGACTCTATATCCATAGACAGTGTCATTGCGTGGAGTGAGCAACTTCTTCCCATCCTACAATCAAATGAAGATAGAACAACATATTTTCTATTACAACTTCAATTGGCCAATGCCTATACATTGCGCGGCGATATCAGCTTAGCGACGAACCGGGCACAACTTATGTACGAAGAAGCTAAAGCAACAGACTACCAATTTGGTATGGTAGTGGCCAACCAAGCCATCGGAGACGCCTATAATACAATAGCCAACATGGGGGATAAAGCCCTGGAATCATACCAGGATGCTTTGACTGAACTATCCAACATTTCAGACCAGCATCCATATAGGACACAGCTTCTTTTAAAAATGTCCAACGTTCTGCAACGGAAAGGACGTCTGGAAGAAGCGGAAAAAATCCTGGAAGAGCTGGAGAAAATATTATATCAGGAGCCTGACTACCCGACAGACTTCTTTTTCTGCATCGAAAAGACGAATTTTGCCATTTCCCATGGACACCTCTCACAAGACTATCTTGATGAAGCAAACATCTGGCTCCACAAAATGGACTCCATTTACCAACTGCACCCAGAGAAGTTCTATCGGTTTCACTTGGATTATACCACTGCCGCCTACTATAGAGCCATGGGAAATTGGGACAAACAATACTGGAAACAAGCTCTGGACATCTACTCCAAATTGCAAGCAGAATACTCCGGTAATAAGCGCTCCACGTATTACCGCTGGACTTCGCTGGAAAAAATCTATCTCTGTAAAATACAAGGCATGGCCATGGAAGCCTGCCGAATCTACCAGGAATTGTATCCTCCTATAGATACACTCGCTTCACAAAGCTATATCCGGCAAATCAATACGATAAAGGCAAAATACCAGGTAGATAAGGCAGAGACGGCCAGCAATAACGAATACAATAAAATCATAACCAGCATATTGGTAGGAACGATGGCATTAGTAACGTTATTTGTTCTACTTGCCATCCTACTCAAAAGGCAACGGGAAAAGGTGAAACTCTCCACCCAAAAACTGGCAACATCACGGATAAATGCCGAAAATGCCATGCGTGCAAAAAGCGTGTTCCTCTCGAACATGAGCCACGAAATCCGTACCCCACTCAATGCATTATCGGGCTTTTCATCCCTATTGACGGAAGAGGGACTGGACGATGAGACACGCCGTCAATGCAATGAAGTTATCCAACAGAACTCAGAACTATTGCTGAAGCTTATTAACGACGTGATAGATCTATCGAGTCTTGAATTCGGCAAACTGCAATTCTGTATTGCACTACATGATGCCGTAAGCATCTGCAGAAACGTGATAGATACCGTGAATAAAGTGAAACAGACACAAGCTGAACTCACATTCACCACCGAGCTGGAAGAAATGCCCATCGAGACTGACGACTCACGCCTGCAGCAAGTCCTGATTAACCTACTGATAAATGCTACCAAATTTACCCCACAAGGCAGCATTGTCCTAAAGCTGGAAAAAGAAACGGACGATACCGTACTATTCACCGTAACAGATACCGGTTGCGGCATTCCCAAAGACAAGCAAGCCAACATTTTCCAACGTTTTGAAAAGCTGAATGAGAATGCTCAAGGCAGTGGGTTGGGGCTCTCCATATGCCAACTTATCATAGAGCATATCGGCGGACAAATATGGATTGATTCAGAGTATGCCGAAGGCTCACGCTTCTGCTTCACCCATCCCATAAGCCAGAAAGGCAGAAAGGAGAATAAGAAATGAAACAGATATTTACATTGCTCATTGCCTTATGCTGGCTGTTACCGTCCGCACACGCAGCCACGATGTCGTAGATCTCACCCAGCGACGCGCAGTATTCCAGCACCTTCCATGGCTCGTTTGTATGGAAATGGATTTTGATCAAATCCTCATCGCCCACTGCCAGCAGACAGTCGCCCCTAAAATGCTCCACAAAGTAGTCGTTGATGGCGTCTTCATCCAGATCATGCCCCTCAATGAGCAGCTGGGTGTCATAGCGAAATTCGGTCATAATTATGTCTCCTTTGCTTTCATAAATGTAAGCAAATTATAGCACATCTCCCCCGTGATGGGAAGTGGCTTTTTACGGCGGCCGAGTGCCAGTCCTTACAGCTCCGCAAATTCGTAACGGTAGGTCACACTGCCATTGTCATAGGAAAACACAATTTGGCCGTTCGCAAGAACCTCCTTCCGGAATTTCTCAAAATCCCTGCCATGCTTTTGCCGGACATAATCAGCCGGGTCATTGAGTTCCGCTTCCTCAAAGAATGTCTGTGGTCTGGACGAGCCTGCACAGGCATTGTAAAGCTTTGCTACGACTTCATACTCTTTCATAATGTCCTCCTTACAGCAAATAGGATTGGAATCCTGTGTGCTTCTCAAGTATATCACAGATTCTCTCAAAAATCATGCAGAAAATAAATTCATCGGGATTTTGACCATTTCTCAGAGCTTGTTTTTTGTTCATACTGAACTCCAATTAGGGCCTATCTGAAAACCGTCAACACGCCCAAACAGCGGGTCTTTTCCGCCTGCTGTGCACCATTTTCCCTTGCAATACACAAAGTATTCCCGCGGGAAAATGGCTTCATCAGGCGAAAAATCCCTCGCTGTTGGTCATATTGCCGATTTTCAGATAGACCCTAATAAAATGATTTCATCATTTTATTTGAGCTGTTTCACAGCAGACCGCCTGTCGGCGGTAAGAAATGTATTGACTTCGTTTTTTTGCGGCAATGCCGCTGGCCGCAATCCTGCGGCCTGATAAAACGCTTTTAAGCGTTTTATCAAAAACTCGTATAAGGATTTTTGTTGACTGCCCCGTCCGGATTCGCTATGATTATCCCAAAAGGAGGGATCGTCATGGAGGACACGTATTTTATGGACGAAGCGCTTGCTCTGGCGCGGGAGGCCGCGGCGGACGGCGAGGTGCCGGTGGGCTGCGTGATCGTCCGGGGGGACACCATCGTCGGCCGGGGGCGCAACCGCCGGGAGACGGACAAGTCCGCCCTCGCCCACGCGGAGATAGAAGCCATCGGGGAAGCATGCCGGCGTTTGGGCGGCTGGCGTCTGTGGGAGTGTACCCTGTACGTGACGCTGGAACCCTGCCCCATGTGTGCCGGGGCCATTATCAACGCCCGCATCCCCCGGGTGGTCTACGGCGCTTCCGACCGGAAGTGCGGCGCTGTGGATTCGGTGTGCAGTCTGTTTTCCATGGCGTTCAATCATCACCCGCAAGTGGAAAGCGGCGTCCGGGAAGCCGAGTGCGGGGCGCTGCTGACGGAATTTTTCCGTAATCTCCGGATGGAACTGCGTTCCAGACCCAGATGGAAGCCGGGGAGCAATCCATAGGTTTTCTTACGTCATTTTTCGACGCTGACGAGGTTTTTCGACATTACTTTACGTAAGGGGGGCGGCGTATGGGCAGCAGAGCGCTGCGGGTGGGCGCGGCGGCAATTCTTTGCGCCCTTACCCTGCGGCTGTTCGCTTCGGGACTTCCGGGGACGCTCCTGTCGTGGCTGACAAGCCCGGATACCGCCGCATTCCTGATCTACTTAGAAACCGGACGAGACGTCCGGTTTTCGCCGTCTCAGGAGGCATTTTCGGTGGATTTCGTGGAATCTCCGCCCCCTGCGGCACCGGAACCCACCGAGCCGCCCCTTCCGTCCTTTTCTGACCCGGAAATGGTGAAGCTGTACTATGCCTGTTCTGTCAGCCCGGACATCGGAGCGCTGATGGAGCAGCCCCTGAACTGGGATCTGACCGGTGACCAGCCCACGGTGCTGATCCTGCACACCCACTCCACGGAAAGCTACACCCGCCACGGCGAAGCCTATACCGAGACTTCTTCCTACCGGACGCTGGACGACAATTTCAACATGCTCTCCATCGGCCGCCGGGTGCAGGCGCTTCTGGGGGAAAGCGGCATCGTCGCCATCCAGGACACGTCCCTGCACGACTACCCGTCCTACAATGGTTCTTATGCAGACGCCCGGAAGTCCATCAAAAAACTCTTGGAGGAATACCCCACGATCCAGATGGTGCTCGACCTCCACCGGGACGCCTCCGGCGGGGCAAGCCAGATGCGCACCCTTGCCCATGTAGATGGCAGCGACAGCGCCCAGCTGATGATCGTCGTGGGCACGAATTACGATACATGGGAGGAAAATCTCTCCCTTGCGCTGAAGCTCCACGCCCAGCTGGAAACGGCCTGCCCCGGAATCACCCGCCCGTTACAGCTGCGCGGCCAGCGGTTCAACGAGGATCTGTCCCCCGGCGGTCTGCTGATTGAGGTAGGTGCCGCCGGGAACTCCCACGACGAGGCGCTGACCGCCGCCGGGGAACTGGCGAAGGCCATTATCGCGCTGGCGAAGGGCACTCAGCCGTTGGATGAAGAATAAGAGTACCGCACAGATTTGCTGGGTGGTCGTAAAACAGCGAATGGAGCGTATCGGTAAAGATACGCTCCATTCCTTGTATCAATATACGCACCCCCTTGGCTCCCCCTCCGGGGGAGCTGTCACCGAAGGTGACTGAGAGGGTTATAGAGGATATTCAAGGAAAGAAGACGCGAAATTATGCAGAATTTTATTTTTATCTCCCCGAACTTCCCGACGAACTACTGGCAGTTCTGCCGGGAGCTGAAGAACGACGGCATGAACGTGCTGGGCATCGGCGACCAGCCCTACGATGAGCTGAAGCCGGAGCTGAAGGACAGCCTGAACGAGTACTACAAGGTGGGCAGTCTGGAAAACTACGACGAGGTCTACCGCGCCGTGGCCTTCTTTGCATTCAAGTATGGCCGCATCGACTGGCTGGAGTCCAACAATGAATACTGGCTGGAGCGGGACGCAGCCCTGCGCACCGATTTCCACATCACCTCCGGCTTCCAGACCGAGGATATGCCCCGCATCAAGTACAAGAGCAAGATGAAGGAGTATTACCAGAAGGCCGGCATCGCCACCGCACGCTACCACATGGTGGACGATTACGAGGGCTGCCGGAAGTTCATCGACGAGGTGGGCTACCCGGTGGTGGTAAAGCCCGACAACGGCGTGGGCGCATCCGATACCCACAAGCTGTCCAGCGACGAGGATCTGAAAAAGTTCCTCGTGCAGAAGACGGCCCATCACCCGGATGTGGAGTACATCATGGAGGAGTTCGTCCGGGCCGAGGTGAACAGCTACGATGCCATCATCGATGCCAACGGCAACCCCATCTTTGAGGCCGGCAACGTGAGCCCCATGTCCATCATGGATATCGTCAACGACAACGACAACTCCATCTATTACATCATCAAGGACCTGCCCGAGGACACCCGCGCCGCAGGCCGTGCCGTCGTCAAGAGCTTTGGCGTCCGGAGCCGCTTCATCCACTTTGAGTTCTTCCGCATGACCGAGGATCAGGCCAGCATGGGCCAAAAGGGCCAGATCGTGGCACTGGAAGTCAACATGCGCCCCTGCGGCGGCTTCACCCCGGATATGATCAACTTTGCCCGCTCCACCAACGTGTATAAGATCTGGGCGGACATGATCGCCTTTGGCGGCACCGATATGCCGGTGGGCGAGCACTTCTACTGCCCGTTTGCAGGCCGCCGCGACGGCAAGCACTTTGTGTACAGCCACGAGCAGATCATGCAGAAGTACCAGCAGAACATGCGCATGGTGGACCGCATCCCGGATGCCCTGAGCGGTGCCATGGGCAACCAGATGTACGTTGCCACCTTCTCCACCCGCGAGGGCATGGAACAGTTCTACTCCGATGTGCTGGCCGTCACCGACGAAAACAACGCCGCTGTGCAGAAGGAGCTGAGCAGCATTCTGGCTCTGGGCGAGCCGGAGACCACCCCGGCGGAAAAGCCCGCCGCTCCTGCCGCTAAAAAGGCACGCACCACAAAGAAAAAGTAAGAATACGCTCAAACAGCCCCGGAACGGCATCTGCCGCCCCGGGGCTGTTGTTATATTGCAAAAAAATGGTCACCCGTTCTGAGCGAAATGACAAATTTTTTCAGATTGGTTGACAAGATGCCGGGGGGGGGTAAGATGTGGGTGTGAAGCATATTTTTGGGGGTGCTTCGGCACAAAAAACAGGAGGCTTGTATTATGAGATTGTACAAAAAAGCCGCCGCCGTTCTGCTGGCGGCAGCAATGGCTGTTTCCATGATGACCGCTTGCGGCGGTGGCGCAGGCGGCGGCAACGGTGGCAATGGCGGGAATGGCGGTAATGGTGGCGACACTGAAATCGTTGAACCGGTTCCCGGTCCGGATACAACGGACCCGGATCAGGGCGGTGAGACTGGCGGCACTACGACTCAGCCCGAGAAGACAAAAATCCCGGATGTGACAAAGAGTCAGTATGCACAGTCCTCGAAGAAGATCTACAATTCGAACGAGTTCTATGTCCTGGCTACTATGGCCGATTATGATGCCAATAAAACAAAAACGAGCGAAGGACAGATGATTTTGGCCCGCAAAGGCACCGATGTTTACATGAAAACTGCCTTTACTGAAAACAGCAAGACCCAAGAGCATGCGGTGTTCGCAGAAAAGACAAACGATGGCAAGTATGCAAGTTACCTGCTGTTTGAGGATGCTAAGACTGCATTGAAAAGTATTCGGAACGATCCGCCCATGGACTTTTCTAAAGAGGAAGAATTGCCGAACGAAATGTACAGCACTACTGTAAAGGTCGGCGGCAAAGAATATTACGCAGAAACCTATACAGATGGAAACGGTTCCGAACAGACCACTTGCTTTGGCGAAAATGGCATGCCGAAATATCAATTTTCTCAGCGAAAGGATGGCACCTCTGAGACTACGGTGTACCAGACCATCCGAATCGGTAACTCTAACAACCTGTGTCAGGTGAACGGCTATAAGGCTTATACGATGGAGAAGGATGCGGAAGGTAAACCGATTCTGGTCGATGAAAGTGGCAACAAGTATAAAGTTACTATCGAGTTTGACCAGACTACCCACAAGGTTACTGAAGTGAAAGTCGAAGACAGCAATGGCAAGGATGTAACGACGAAAGACTTTGCATGGTTTGTTAAGTATCTTAAAGGTTAAAGCACTTTTCTCAAAAAAATAACAAGATGTTTTGCCCCGGCTGTCCCCCGACAGCCGGGGCTTTTCGTTGTCCCTTTTGGCAAAGTGTGGTATACTGTTGCCAGAGATTTTATTGGGAACGAGGTACATCTATGAAAATTCCTGCAAACGGCTTCACCCACGCCGGCAAGTTCCACGCCGACGATGTGTTTGCCACTGCCCTGCTGCAAATTTTGCGCCCGGATATCAAGATCACCCGCGGCTTTGTGGTGCCGGACGGTTTTGACGGCATCGTGTACGATGTGGGCTTTGGGATGTTCGACCACCATCAGGAGCCCCGGGAGTACCGCGCAAACGGTGTGCCCTACGCGGCATTCGGTCTGCTGTGGCGGGTGCTCGGCCCCGGCCTTGTGGGCGAGCGTCAGGCCCGGCTCATTGACGAGAACTTCATCCAGCCGCTGGACCTCAACGATAACACCGGCGAGCAGAACAGCCTGTGCGATGCCATTGGCTTTTTTAACCCGGTCTGGGACTCCAAAGAGGATCAGGATACCTGCTTTTTCAAGGCGGTGGCCGTGGCAAAGCAGATTCTGGAAAACCAGATCGCCAGCGCCAACGCCGTGAACCGCGCCGACGAAAAGGTGCAGCAAGCTTACAAAAACTCCCGGGACGGCATCGTGGTGCTGCCCTGCTATCTGCCGTGGAAGAACGGCCTGTACAAAACGGATGCGCTGTTCGTGATCTACCCCAGCCAGCGCGGCGGCTGGAGCGCCCAGTGCGTCACCGACCACAAGACCAAACGCCCCAAACTCCCCTTCCCCCAGAGCTGGGCCGGCCAGCCGCAGGAGGTCATTGAGCAGAAGAGCGGCATCCCGGGCATCAGCTTCTGCCACGCCAGCCGCTTCCTCATCACCGCCAAGGATAAGGAAACTGCCCTTGCCGCCTGCCGTCAGGTGTTAAAGAACAATGGCCGCATCTGAGAAGCCGGAAAAGACAGCTTATGTCTACATGGTGCGCTGCGCAGGCGGCCAGCTTTATACCGGCTGGACGAACGACCCGGAAGCCCGCCTCAAGGCCCACCAGAGCGGCAAAGGCGCAAAGTATACCCGCACCCATACCGCGCTGGGCTTTGCCTACCTGGAAGCGTGTGCGGACAAGTCCGCCGCCCTCCGGCGGGAAATTGCCCTCAAAAAGCTGACGAAGGCCCAGAAAGAGGTCCTCTGCGCCGGGTGGATGGCTGAAAAAGAATAAATAAAAATACGAACGCCGCACCGTGCCGGAACTGGGCCGTATACAGCTATGCATATACAAACTAAAGATGCATAAATTTTGTATATATTTAGAAAATGATGCATAAATATACAAAATAACAGAAAAGGACCGCCAAATCTGCGCAAGGTTTGGCGGTTTTCTGCATTGACGGAAAAACCGCTTGGCGTATAATAAAAGCGTACTCAGAAAGACAAGACGTCGAGCGCCCCGGGAGGGATGCCCGGGCGGAAAACAAAAGTGTAAAAAGCGTAATAAACAAAGGAGCGATCATCATGAAAAAGGAAGATATTAAGAAAGTTGTTCTGGCTTACTCTGGCGGTCTGGATACCTCCATCATCATTCCCTGGCTGAAAGAGAATTACAACAACTGCGAAGTCATCGCTGTCTCCGGCGACGTGGGTCAGGGTACTGAGCTGGACGGTCTGGAAGAGAAGGCCAAGGCTACCGGCGCTTCCAAGCTGTACGTCCTCG